>OBHU01000498.1_pt1 | contig 30536 bp, 23 predicted proteins | sample 1519071 | NCBI WGS metagenome assembly OBHU01 (sample SAMEA2452135, study PRJEB22498) | human gut metagenome
CCTCATGGTTTCTCATTAGCTCTATTTCAAAAATATCATGTTATTTCATAAAGCCGGACTTCTTAAGACTATTTTTTAAATTCTACTTTGTGTAACAAACTTCCTAAAATTTCTAATAATAGAATAAATGCTATTAAACAAAATAAAGCAATTTTACCACTAGCTGTTGTCAAAGATTGTGCAATACCACCAATGATAGGAATTGATAAAACGACTTTACCCATATAATTATTATAATTTACAGGGTTCATATCTTTTGTTTGATTTGCATCTCCTTTTGTAATAAATTCACCAGAAAGTTTTTTATTCGTAACAACTCTATGTGTCACTATAGAAGAGGCATCTTTAGCACCATAAAATGCAATAACATCTTTTTTTTGAATTGTTTCAGGTTCTTGATACTTTACATAAACAAGACTACCTACAGGAATTGCAGGTTCCATACTACCACTAATGACAGTATAAATATTATATCCAAATGCTTTAGGAACAGTTAATGGTATACACCCTAATATTAAAACAATTAATAAAATAGTACCCAGCAAGCTACATACTGTAGCTACTGGGTTCTTTTTCTTTTGTGACATTAAACTCTTTTCTTTCTAATTGTCATAAATGCTACAATAATTCCTACAATTGCTGCAAGCGATATTGCTATACCTGCATAAATTGGTGTTGAACTATTTTTTTCATTATTAACTGAAATATTAGATTTTGGTGTATCTTCATCATCTAAATCAACTAAACCTTGTGGAACATCTTCATCTTCAGCTGTTGTCGTATCCCCATCATTATTTTGTGTTCCGCCTGTTGCATTTCCTGTTCCATTATTACCTTGATTTGCATTTGTTGAAGGTGTTGTTGAAATAACTGTTGTAACAATATTTGTATTTTCTATTATTTCACCCGTTTCACCTGGTTTATAAGTAAATGTGAAGACATTTTCTTTCTCATTTTCAACAAGTGTTTTTGTAAGAGCATAGGCTTGAGGTATATAACTATCAATATATTTATAAGCTACAACCGGTTTATCTCCTACATTTCCATATAAAACGGTATCTTCAGATAATTGCTTACCATTTTCATCTACATAACGTATCGTATAAGCAACCTGATTACCTTTTACTCCATAAACAACAACATAATCTAAATCACCATTAACTACAAAAGTTGCAGGATCCAAATTATCAACACTATCATGCCCACTCAAACGAATACCTTTAACATAATATTTACTATCTTGAGGTAATTCTATTTGTGATAGATCTAAAGAAACCATTTGTCCTTTAGAAACATTTATACTCATTTCATTTTGACTATTAATTGTTCCTTGATTACCAGTATATAAAGTAACTTTATATCCATATGCACAGACTTGTGTATAAGCAAGAGAAAGGAAAACTGTCAAAGACATCATCATGATAAATAATTTTTTTAATCGCTTCATCATTTATTCTCCTTTCTTTTCATCTTTTGATTTTTTCTTAAAGAAAATTGCAAGGATAATGAGTAACAAACCACTTACTAAACCTAACGCACAATACCATAAAATATTTGTACTATCTCCCGTTTTAACAGTAGAATAAACATTTTTATGTTCTATTTTATTAACAGTTACTGCTGGATTAGAGACGTTTTCTACAGCGAAATTCATTTCCAATTGTGCCATTGTCGCTTGATAACTATTCCCTTGTGTTTCTCCATCAACACTTAGTGTAAGTGTGACATACCCAACATCATTTTTAGCCAATCTTCCTAAATAGAAATAATCATCAAGACCTTTAATTTCTTTTAACCCTTGTGATCTATCTCCTCCAACAGTAGAACTGTCATAAATTAAAGTTTCATTATTTTGACTATCTACATAAGCTAGACGATATTCATAAGCACCATTAGTTGCCTTTGATCCATCTTCCAATGTTTTAATAATTTCATTTGTCATATACCAATCAGTATATTGACTATTTTTATTTTCGATTTTAACTTTTAAAGTCATTGAATCTCCAGGCTGGATATTACTTAATTCATCATTCATTTGATCTTTACCAAAATTAGTTGTCATTTGGCTACCATCAAATGAAACCTTCCAATGATCTTTTCCTACTAATTCTTTAGCTTGAACTGTTGAAAAAGTACCAACCATCATCATAAGTGCCATAGCAAGGCACAAAATTCTTTTTTTCATCATCTGTACCCTCCTATCCTAAACTCAATTCAGTTTCATCGTCATTAACATTCACATCAATTCCCCAAGCACTCTTAATAGCATCTTTCGCATTATGAGTTTGTACTGCATCAACTTCTGCATCTAATGCAAATGTATATCCATTATAAGTATACTGATATTTAATTGTTTTTTTATCCTCTACTTTCGTATACATTGTTGACAATTGATTACTAATACGAATAGTTTTCATAAAATCCGGTGTTGTTTTCTTACTTTCAACTACCTTTGTATAATATAAAACAACACGTTCATCTGTTGATTGAGCCTCATTAATGACCCATCCATCTTGATTAAATCCTAATTCAATCAATGCTGGTGATAAATCAACATTTTTCCCTTCTTTATCTTGCCAACTCTTTGTTAAAACAACTCTTACAAAAGTATCAATATTACCACTGTTTTCTACAGCTAACTTTTCATCATAAGTTTTTCCTAAAGCAAACTTTTCATCATCTTTTAATAAATTTTGAAGAAGTTTACCTTCACCATTAGTTGTTGCATCTCCTTGATCATCATACGTCTTTGAACTAACAACCTTTCCATTTTCCTTTAAAGAAACTCCAATTGTAGACATATCCATAGAAGCCGAATATTGATCACTATAATATGTGAGCGCTGCACGTGCACTTCCTACACCACTTCCAAGTAATAAAACAGCAGCTATACCAAGAAGGATTGTAGGTTTCATAAAAATCGATTTCACTTTTTTCATTACCATAACCTCCTACTCTGTTTCATAAACTTGTTGCCAATTAGCAATTAAGTTTCCTTGATCATCATAAACAACCGGTGTAAATTCTTGAATAACAACGATATTATAATCTTTATCCTTATTATCATCATTTACTTCAGGTAGTGTATATTTAATATTTAATTCACTTGTTTTATTTTTAGAAGAAAGCACTTTATTATAATAAATATACCCATCATCACTTTCTTGCCAATCTTTACCTAAATTATATCTAATTTTAAGGTTATCCGCTGCAAAAACTTTAACTCTCACAAAACAATCATAATCACCAACATTAGTAATCACAACATGTTTTCCATCTTTATCGACATCTTCCTCAATCTTCGTATCTGTAAAACCTAAATCCATTTTATATCCACCAGTTGCATTCGTATGAGTTGTAAAATATCCCAAAGCCTTACCAATGCCTAAAGTAGAAATCATCACAAGAGCAACAATAGATAATACTAATTTTTTGTTAAATTTTCTCATATCTCTATCCTCCTACTCTTGAACTGTCTTATTTTCTTTACTTTGTTTAACTGTATAATCTTGATCTTCTTTTGAATATTTATAATTATTAACAATTCCATAACCACCATGAATTTCACTAGAAGCCTTATTTTCAAAAGTTGCACTAGCAATTTCTTGACTATCTTCATCTGCCACTAATGATTCCAAAACTTTTTTAGAATCACCAACAATTTCATAACCAGCTCCTGTATAAACTTCCGTAACAGTTACTTTTGAACCTGCTGGAATATCAGCAATTCTAATTGTTTTCTCTTTTACTTCATCAAAATTTAAAGTAATAAATCTTGTTTCTTTTTGATTTTCAATTGTTTCAATATCAACTTGATAAACAAATGTTGCATTTGTTGTTAAAGTTGTATTTTGGCTTGTTAATTTTTTAGTAATTTGAATAGAACTCATTCTTAATTCTCGATCAGCTTTAATACCAATAGCTTTCGAACCAACTAAATCATAATACCATGTATCATCCTTTTTAGTTGTATAATAATAATTATTTGGAAGAGAAACTAAATAAGGTGTAAACTTATAAGAATAATATTGGCTATTCATATCATTAACAACAATTAAATAAAGTCCTGTTTGTAAATTTGTTAGCTTAACATCTCCGCCTTTTAAAGTTGCTGTATAAGCTGGAGTAGCATCTTTAATAACTTTAGAAGCTTCACTTGCTCTTTGTTTCCAAGTCTTCGCTGATTGAGTTGCATCATATTTAACAGTTGACCAATCAATGTCTTTAAATGCATCTAAACCTGTATAATTGCCACCTTGGCTAATAGAAGCAACCTTATAAAGATCCACCTGAACATCATTTTTCGATAAATCCTCAGCATAACTATGAGAGCTAATTGAAATTTCTAAACTACATTTTTTATTAACATCTACAGGTAATGCTGCTTCAACATTTGGTAAAACAACAACCGTAAACATCATTATCAACCCTATAAAGATAGCCGATAACTTACAAAATTTCTTTTTCATCCTCATATCCTCCCTTATTTCTTTTTATTAAAAACATATCTCATTATAATAATAACAAGTATCGTAATTGATAAACCTAAAACTAAAATCAACATATAATAGTTTTTAATAGACTCTAACATTCTATCTCCAACAGATTGTTTAACATCTTCTTCACCATTATATTCAACACGATGTCCTCTTACAATTAAACGATGACTATTCACTCCATAAGGTGTACAAGTAAATAATGAAACATAATCTTGACCCTCAATAATAGACAAAGCATTTTGTAAAGTTTGATGATCATCTTTATCAACCATTGGTAAAATTTGATCTACTTCATAAGCTAAAACCTTATCTAAAATATGCAAATAAAATTTATCACCTGTTTGTAGTTGATCAATATCAGTAAACAATTCTGCACTAGGAAGACCTCTATGTGCTGCTAAAACACAATGTGTACTTTCACCTCCAATAGGAAGTTTAGACCCATTAATATGACCAACACCCGTTTGTAAAACATCATCACTTGTCCCATGATAAATAGCTAATTTAATATTGATTTCAGGAATAGAAATATATCCCATGATTCCATCATTATTCATATTTAAAACTCGATTATATTCACTATTTTCACTATCCTTGGACTTTTCACCAAACACATCAGCAAAAACATTATTCCCACTTATTGTTTCATTAAATGCTTGTGCATTTTGCCATTCTTGACTAAAGTCTTCATCAGACATATCATCAACTATTTTTTCATAATTACTAATCAATTTATTTTGTCGATAAGTATTCCATTGATTAGAAACAGTAGGATAAATCATAATACCCAACCCAACTAAAAATAACAATCCAACCAAAATACTCGGTAATCTCTTTTTCATATAACTACTCCTTAGATCTCATCTTTTTATCCTTTTTATATAAAATAAAGATAAAACCACCAGTAACAGATAAACCAACAATAACCCATAACAAATAATTCGTATGAAGACTTGTAAAACCATTTTTATTTTCCTTATTTACAACAGATTTGTTATAAGAAACACGATGACCTGTTACAATCAAACGTTGAGTATTCACACCATAAGGTGTACATGTAAGCAACGAAACTAAATCTTTTCCCTCTTGCACAGCCAAAGCTGATGTATCATCAGGTTCAGTTTCAACAATACTATCAACTTCATAACATAACGTTTTATTCAAAACATGGACCAAAAAGTGGTCTCCCTTTTTAACTTGATCCAAATCAGTAAACAATGTTGCACTTGGCAACCCCCTATGTGCAGAGATAACTGCATGCGTATCTTTACCCCCTACAGGTAAAGAACTTCCTTCCAAATGTCCAGCAGCCTTACTTAATACTTCTTCACTCGTTGTATGATAAATAGGTAACTTCACATCTATTTTAGGAATTTCAACAATACCCATTATTCCATCACCAGCAAGATTTAAAGCTGAAGTATATGACTTATCTTCTGACTTTTGATTTTCTGCTTTAATAAATGAATCCGGCAAAATATGTGGTGCTAAAGCATCATTATATGCCTTTGCTTTTTTCATTTCTGCATCATAATCTATTGAATCACTCTTTTGACTTACTATCTTTTCATAGTTACTGATTAAACAATCCTGTCTATAATTATTCCACTTATTGGCAACAAATGGATATACCAATAAGGACAAACCAGCAACGAATATCAAGATTATAACTATATTGCTTAACTTCTTTTTCATCTGGACTCTCCTTATTCTTATATCATTTTAAGAATCAGAGGCTAAAAGCCTCTGATAATTATTTTATTTTTCATGTTTCTTTTTATTCATAAAGAATAATGCAGCAGCTACAACCATAATTGCACATCCACCTACTGTAAAGATTGTAGTACCAATACCACCAGTTTCAGGTAAAGAACCTACTTTAGTATCTGTAAATGAAACTTCACCTTTTTCTTCTGTTGTCCATTGAACCATATTTTCATCATCATCAGCAACAGAATATCCTTCAGGAGCAACAACTTCTTTTGCGATAAATGTATATTCAGAATCTAAACCTTTAACAACTGCTTTACCATTTGCATCTGTCATAATTGGATTAGCTTTAGCTTCTTCTAAAGAACCATATCCTTTAAATACATTATTTCCATCAAATAATGCATATTTTTTAGTTCCCTTTTCTTCTCTATAGAAAACAAATCCAGCGTTCTCTAATGGAGTTTTCCCATCTTCAGCATATTTAGAAATTTCTACTTCAGCAGATTTAATAGTAACACTATCATGTCCATATTTATCTTTACCTTCATTTGTACCATTACCAAAATGTACAGTATTTCCTACAGTTACATCTGTTACAGTAGCTGTATAAGTTAAAGTTAAAGTTAAACCAGCATTTGCATTTAAATATTGATCTTTTAATTCTGGTTTAGAACCATTATTTAAAACATTTACTAAATCACTTAAATCTAAAGTAAATGAATTATTAGAAGGTGTAACTTTCACTGTTTTTGTTGTTTCTCCATAAGCAACTTTAACTGAAAGTTCACCATTGTTATCAACTTTATAAGTTGCACCAGTAATTTCATCAATTACTTGATAAGTTGGATTAGTTTCTCCATCTTTTACATAAGGAATTACAGACGTAACTGTATATTCTACATCTCTTCCAATTTCAACGATTTGATCTTCATCTTTAACATCTTTTGTTACAGTTGTTTCTTCTTTTTTTACTGTAACTGAAGTATTTTTTAATGAAGTTTGTTTACCATTTTCATAGTTAACACCAACATATGCTAACATTGGACTATAAGTTACTTCATTAGCCTTATCAGTACCAAAAATAGCATATGCTCCTGCTGTTGAAGCTGTAAAACTATTTCCATTAATTGTTACTAAATCATTAGCTTTTGCAACTTGAACACCTTTTAAAGCAGTTCTAACTTTTGAAGCAACTGCGTTATCAGTTGTCATTTCTTTTAAAATTTCTTGTTCTGATTTTCCAAATACTTTTGTGAATTCTTCAGCAATTGTAGTATCTGCAAATTTCCAACCAGTTTTTGTTGTTCTATCAGGTACAATTACTTGAATATATTTTAATTCTTCATTGTCACCTTTATTTTTAATTGTAACTGTTGCATCTGCGGCAGCTACTGGTACCATCATTGCTAGTGCCATCAATAATGAAACCATCATTGCTGAAACTTTTTTAAATAATTTCATATCCAATCTCCCTTTCTTTTTTATTTATATATAAGAGCTATGAATAAATAGTCTCCTATTTATTCATATACTCATTATACCTCTTTCTGTATACAACAATTGCAGCCATTACCATAAATAACATACCACCTACTGTATACCAATAAATACCAATTCCACCTGTTTCAGGTAATTCATATGGTACATCATTTGTAAATTTATATAAATTTACTTCTTCTACAACTGAAGGTGAAATAACTTTTCCATCCGCATCTTTAATATACTCAAGATTTCCACCATCTGTCACTTTTAATGTCCATGCAGTATCACCTTTAGCATATCCTTCAGCAGCTTCTGTTTCTTCTAATATATATTCACCTGATGCTAACATTGCATTATTTTCTGATCCTTTAGACCAAATAATATAACCATTTTCATCTGATTCACCTGTATATTTAACTTTACCATTTTGTTTTAAGGCAAATTTTGCACCACTAATTATTGTTTTATTATCATCTTTTCTAACTTTAACAATTTTCCAATTAGTGATAACTGTTCTATTTGTTATTTCTAATTTACCTTTAATCCCATTACCTTTGTATTGATAATTATCAATAACATTGTTGTCAGTAACACCATTGTCTGTTTTATCAGTTCCAAATGTAATAGTAGCAATCGTTCCATTTATTCCATTAAGTGAATCTGTATCTTTATCAACAAATTTTATATTACTTACTTCAAAACCTGTTGGAACAATTTCTTCAATCGTATAAGTTCCTCTAGATAAATTACTTAAACTCATTGTTCCTTCTGTTTCATTTTTAGGAACTTTTACCTCAATAGTTTGTTTACTTCCATCTGAACCATTTACATTAAATGTAAATATTCTATCCTTATTTGTTGCTACATCAACTTTCTTAACAATTTTTAACGTACCACTCTTAACATCTACATCATAAACACCATATTGTTGATCTTTCAATTTATCATCATTTGTAATTTTATCGCCTTCGTGAACATTACCATTATTTTTTGCATAAACAATATTGTTATCATCACCAGCATGATACACATTATCATCAAGTGTCGTATTTTCATTACTTTCTTTGCTAGGTTCACCTGCATCATAGCTTACTCTTACATAATATTTCGTAGTTTGTTCTGGTTTTAATCCATCAAATTTATCTACTAAAGAATCAAAGTTTGTAGAAGTTGAACGTTCTATTTTGAAAATGCTTAAATCAATACCATATTTATTAAGATATTTAGATCCTAACAAATATTTTAAAATTTCTTCATCAGAAGGAATAGGATCGCCCTTGTAAATTGTAATTTTTTTATTAGTAATTGGTAATTCAGCCTTAACATTTACTTTAGGTTGAGGAAAATATACTGGAGGATTATCTCCAACTGTAATTCCAGAATCAGCTCCATTTGTCGTTACATCATTTCCACCAATATAATCTTCTTGTGCTTTTACTGTAATTGTTCTTTTCCATCCAGGTGTATTATTTGTTTTATTTTTAGGACCAATACTTTGTTCTTCCCAAACAATGTATTGTCTATCACCATCATAATAAACTGTTCCGCCATTAGATAAAGTTATACCATTTTGGATTTCTGGATAATCTTTTGTAATTGCTTCTCCACTATCATCTAAAATAATAAATCTTGAATCAATATAATCTTTAACAGTTGCACCTGTAATAGAAGCATCACTTGTAATTGATCCTAAAATACTATTAAATACTTCAGATAAGTAGTTAGCCTCTACTGTATAAGCATATTTGTTATTACCGTTTTCAGAGGAAATTTCTTTCAATTTTTCTTTAGCTTTTAACAAATAAGCATTATCACTATTTAATCCTACTCCGACTGTCATTAATGTTGTATTATCCATTGCTTTTAAATCGTTAGCTTTTTTAATCATTGCTGTATAATTATTAACATCATTATTATTTTTAGCATTTGGGCAACCATCAGTTAGTAAGATAACATATTTATTTCTATTGCTACCTTGAGCAATTTCTATTGCTTTTTCCAATCCTAAATCTTGCCTTGTTCCACCATCAGTTGTAAGATCATTAATTTTATTGTTAATAAAACTCAAATTTTTTCCAATATTTTTTAATCCAAACTGTTGTGTTGCTTTTGCATTAAACGTTACTAATGAGACTTTACTATTTGGTGATTTAGCAGCTAAATCAGTTGTAAAAGTTGTTGCTGCTTGTTTCAAATAATACAAGCGGTCATGATCATCATTTGTTGTATAGAATTGATAGTTTTCCCCTTTTTTAATAATATTCGAATTTGATGTGATCTCTGTACCTAAACCACTATATGAATCATCTTGATAATACCATTTTTTACCATTTTTTTGAATTCTGTACACTGTAGCAGAACTATTTCCTATTACATAATAGTAAGGTCCACTTCCAGATAATTGACTTACTGTACAATTTTTATACTTTTGTAAAGAACTTCTAAACTTCATTGATCCAGATGTATCAAAAACTAAAACTACATCTACTGGATCAGCAGGTATTTCCTTTTGGGCATATGAAGAAGCACTTAAAGTAATCTCATATTTTCTTGCATCCCAATCAGTTACCTTTGCAGTTTTATTAACCTCTAAAGAACTATTTAAATACTCATCATTTGACGTATTCTTTATTTTATAGTCCATTACTTCAACTGTACCATCAGCATTATACAATCTAGTAACAGCTGTTCCATTTTCTTCTATTACCTTAACTTTCCAAGTATCAGTAGATGTCATATAGCCATTAGGTGCCATCGTTTCAGTTAACGTATAAGTTCCAACTTTTAATTTGTCAAATTTAACTGTTCCGTCATTACCATATGAAGATGCTGTGTATACTTCACTAGAATCGTTATCATTAACAAGTTTAAATGATGCCCCAGATAGACCTTCGCCTTTGCTATTAATTTTATTAAAAGTCAAGTCAGCCATTGGAACATTAGTAACTTCAGAAATTCTTGCAGATGGTAAAGTAAATTTCATATGACAATGTGATTGATTTCCACCACGTTCCATATAAAGAACTGTAATTCTATGTTCTTTATTTTTTTGTTCATTCGTAAGTTCACCAGGAGTTAAGTCTAAAACATCCCACAAATTTACTTCTTTTTCTAATCCGTCATGAATTCCGCCTAAATCAATAATTACTTGTTTTCCATCTAAAATAACCCATAAATCATCATCACCTTCAAAATAATAGTTTAAATCTCCTACGTAATCTCCCAATTTGAAAGTGACATCATATCTCATACCAAAATAATAATTATGACTATTATCTCTATCGTTTCCTTTATCTGGATGATTCTTATGAAATTCTGTACCATCTAATGGGAAAAATTGATTCATATTATCAGCAACTGAATTTCCATTTTCATTTAACACATTAGTTAATTCATACGTATCGCCTGATTTACTAAAACGAAGTTGATAATTGTTAATAATATTTTTTCCCGCTTTTTCCTCATTTGAGAAAAGTCCTGGTTCATCAACGCTAAAGTTAACATTTTTATAATCATCAGAAAGTCCAGTAATTAAACCTGTAACAGCATTTCCATGATTATAAGTATTAATTCTTCTTACATCTGTAGATCCCCATGAAGTCGCATATGATTTTTCCGTATAATATGCTTGATTTACTGTTGTTCCATCATTTGTTTTGTCTGCTTTTGTAATTGGTTGAGGATTTTGTGCCGTTGTCCATTGATTTAAACTATCAATATTTCCTACACCAATTCGATTTGTTTCAGAACTATTTTTAGCATAATTACCTGCATAGTTAATACTTTGGCTAGGATAAACAACATCATCTTGCCAAATGTTTCCCTTAGTAAAAGGCTTTACTACATAATCATAAAACGTTGTTGCACCATCAACTGTTGCACTTTTAGCTTTGTAATAAACTTTAACTGTGCTGTCTTTTGTTAACTCAAGGTAATTACTATTTGTTACTTTCGTTCCATTTACTGTAACATAGTCAACTGTCCAGTTAAGAGCTTTAGCGTAATCATTGATTTTAGCACCGTATGCTAATGTTTTTTCATCAGTAGAATATATTGCCTTGTTAGTATCTTTATTGTAATGTTTTATAGTAACTTTAATATCATTTCTATTTTTATTTTCTATTACATAACTAGAAGCGGTTGATTGGGTTGTTGCACTTCCGTTTGTACCACTTCTTTCATTAGCAGAGGCAATAATCGCACTACTAATAACTACCGCTATTGCTAGAACAAATAAACCAATTCTTCTCATACGTTTCAGCATAATTTTTACCTCCCATTTTAATATATATATTCACCATTTTATTAAATATTCCTATAAGACGTTAAAAAGCCGCCTATTCTTTTTTGAATTGGGCGGCCCGGCAATCATATACTTTTGTACTTAGACCCGTAACTTTGCGTCATTAGCTTTCACTAATTTTGCTATTATCCTTCACTAGAATTCTATCATAAAATCAACGCTTTTTCAATTTCTCAAAAGACATTTTTTATAACAAATTTTCTCCGTTTTTCACATATTTTTTATTTAACTTTATTAGTTTATATCCTTATTCAATTTTTGACAATCCTACAAAACCAAACGACATTTTTTAAATCTAAACTGCACTAATATTCCTTTCTCCATTCTATCTATTGACACATTTATTATAGAAAATATATGTTCATAAATATATAAGGGGTGTCCGCCATAGCTACAAATCTTTACTTTTTCAAACTTTTTTCGTTCCTTTTTATCATTGAGACTATGAGTATCATTTACTTATATTATATAGATTTATTCTTCGCTTGTCAATTTGATATAAAAGAAAAGTGGGATGAATTTCATCCCACACATTTGATGATTTAAAAGATATCTATTATTTTAAATCACAAATTATTCTTTTATTTGTTTTTTCTTCAAGAAACCAAAGATACATAACAAAGAAATAAACAATAAAATTACATAAATAACAATATTTGTATTATCTCCTGTTTTTACAGTTGTTACATTTGTTTTATAAACAACTTTTTCTTTAATTTGTTTAGAATTACATAAATTAAATGTTTGATCATCTACAAGTTGCGCATCTCCAGAAATCTTCGTTACAATACCATAATCATCTAATTTAAATTCTGTATCACTTGCTTTTACATAACCTGTTGGAGCTTCAACTTCTCTTAAGATATAAACAGTATTTACATTTAATTCTCTTAAAGTGCTAAATGTATCTGTTGTAGAAATCCAATCACAAATAACTTTTCCTGTTTCTTTTTCAAGAATTTGTAAATGAGCTCCTGTTGAATAATTACCTTGATTATCTACTTTCGTTACGTTTAATTTAGTTACTTCATCCGCTACTCCAATAGCTTCTAAGTTGACACTTGTATCTTCATTTTCTAATAGCACTATTGATTGTTGTGCATATAAGTTTAAACTATCCTCTTGTTTTTCTTCTTCTAAATCTTCTTTTTTATTATCATAAATTAATTGATAAGAAATTTTACCATTTTTATGACGTATCCATTTAATTGTAAATGTTCTTGTCTTATATTCATCAACTGTATGTCCATTAGGTGCAGAGATTTCTTTAAAATAATATTGATATCCAGGAACAGCTTTCATAAATGTCATATATCCTTCACTATTAGAAGTTTGTTTTTCAATAAGAATATCTGTTCCTTTTTCATTTACTTTATATAATCCATAAACAGCACCTTCCAAAGGATCTTTCGATAAATCTTTAGAACGTTTTTGAACAGTTAATGATAACGGATGATAAATATTATTAAATGTAACATCATCCACTTGTTTATCATCTAATAGATATTCTACTTCAGCTTGTAAATTATTACCGTTTCTTGAAACATCAATATTGACTTGATAAATAGATTGATCATATTCAACAAATGGATCATTATCATTTATATGTTCTTGAATATAATAAACATAATGTCCTTCTTGATTAAAATTCAATGTATTAAAGTAAATATTACCTTGATCATCATTTGTTTGTGTTTCAATAACTTCATTATCACTATCTAATAAATCAAATTGATACATACCTGCAGATAATGCTTTACCACCAACTAAATTCTTTTTAGCAATCAATTGAACATCTACTGCCGTTGGATTGATATAAGTATTTGTAATCATAATACTACCATCTTCATTTTGAATATATTGTGTCTTATAATAATCTACTTTATCTTCTTTAACAGTATAAACGTTTAAATTTCCTTGACTATCTTTTATTGGTAAATTATCAAACGAACCACTCCATTGATTATCATTTGATAATACAATAGATTGTCCTTCTACAACTTTACCATTTTTAACTAAATGCACTGTTACAGGTTGGATGGTGTCGCTATGTCCTTGATCATTCCATACCTTATTTACTTTTAATGATTTAACAGCTTGGTTTGTAAGTGATAAATCTTGTGAAGTCTCTACAACTACCGATTGATCTTTAACAACTTGATTATTTTCATCCGTTACTTTAACCGAATCAACATTCAAGCCACCTTTACCGTCTTTATTTACAACAGCTTCTACATGATATTGATGATTTGTATAAGCAACACCAGCAACTTCCTTACCAGCATTCATTTCTTCAATCGTATAATGGTAAGTACCCGGTTGATCAATTTCTACATCATCAAAGCTATAAGCTCCTACTGTATCATTTTTAGCAGTATCAATCATATTACTTTGTTCATTATCATTTCCTTCGTATAAACCAAATCTAAACAAACCATCATCCATTATAACGGATTGTCCGGCACTGACAGTTTTAATACCACCCATCGATAATAAAGCTACTTTATATTCAAAAAGTCTATTAGTAAAGTCGAGTTTATCTTGATCAATATATTCATTTTGACCATTTACAATATCAACTGAAATATCAAACTGATTACTATCATTTGCTTTTACATCAACTTTTACAATATATTGAGTTGTATCATAAGTGACCTCTAAATTATCACGTACTTCACTTACACGATAATAATATATTCCTGCTTTTTGATAATGAATTGTTTTAAAATGATAATTACCATCTTGATTATTTTCAACTGTTTCACTATATCCATCTTTTTTCAAAGTTGCTCCATCTTGATCTAATTCTTCAATTTTAAACTTGAAATCACCTGCATCAAAAGCTACATCTTGTCCATCTTGATCAATAAAATTCTTATGTCCACTTAAATCAATCTTTCCAGTAGCTTTAAATTCATTTTCAAATTCAATGCCTTTATTTTTATCTAATCGATGTCCATCTTGGTCATATAACGTATTAGTTACTCTCAATTGATTATCTTCGAATACAGCTTTCGCTTCAACATAATAAACAGTTTCATCATATTGAATACCTGTTTTCTTTTTATCAGCTTTTTCATAAATCTTATAATAAGTCGTACCAGCTTTTCTAATATCTTGAATATCAAAAATAAATTGACCTTCTTTATTTGTTGTTTCTAACTTTCTACCATTTTCCTTTTCTTTACCTTGAATACCATCAACTTCAACTAATTCAAAAGTAAACTCATCATCAACTAGCTTCTTCCCTTTTAAAGACTTCGTTCCAATAATTTGTGTTTCACCACTTGCATTATATTCATTTGTAAAAATTATTTCATCATGATCAATAATTCGATAAGAAACATCATAATTACCATCTTGTTGATCACTTACAGTTACTTCTATAATATAAGAATCATTATTTTTATTATAGGTAACACCATCTTTAGTTGATCCACTATTTTCTTCATTAATTTGATAATAGAATGTATAAATATCTTTCTTAGAAAAATCTAAATCTTTATAAGCAATATTAAATTTAAACTGACCATTTTTATCATTTTTAACAGTTTCTTTTTCAATCGAATCTAAGATTTCTCCTTTATACAAACTTCCTTTTTCATCATTTACTCTTGTAATCTTAAACTTAAATTCTCCACCGCTTAATACTTGGCTTACACCTTGATCAAGTAATACTTTCTTACCATCAATCCTTACCTTTCCTTGACCACGATAAGTATTTTTAAAATTCATTTCATCAACAGAAGTACTATCTTTAAGAATTTCTTTTGATACTTCTAAACCATCATCACTATTTTCAACACTTACATGAATGATATATTCTTGCTTGTCATAATCAATATAAGATAATTTATTATTAACTTCTTTTACAACATAATAATAATCACCTGTTTGATGATATTCATCAAAATTTATAAATGAAAAGTCTCCATTTTCATCATTTGTTGTTGTCATCAATTGCTTTTCAACAGTATATTTATTGTTATTTTTATCATAATCTATTTTAGAAATACTAAAAGTAAACATACCTTCTTCTAATTTTTTATTGATTAATTTTTTATGACCTACTACTTGAATACCTACCACATTTTTAAAAGTTAAATTTTCTTTTTCCTCACTTGTAGGTTTTGTCATTTCATCTACATAAGAAATACTTCTAGAAACTTCTTTGATATTTCCTTGTCCATCATCTTCCATCTTGATCTTTATTTGATAGACAATCGAATCATACGTAACATTTGACTTATGATTATTTACTTCAGAAACCGTATAATAATATGTCCCTGCTTGATTAAAATGAATCACAAATTGACCTTGACCTAAAGAACTATTTGTTACTGTTTGGCTATTACCAATGGTCTTTTTAAAGTTTTCATCCGTTTGTTGCAATTTAAACTTAAACATATTTGCTTTTAAAGTACCACCTGTTAATTGTTTATGAATAATTAACGTTGTAGAACCTTCAGCTTGATACGTATTTTTAAATTGAATATCATTATTTTCAACTGTTCTTTCAACTGTGGCTGTACCATCTTTTTGATCAGTCACAACCGCTTTTATTTTATAAACTTTTTGATCATAACTTACACCTTGATAAGTTCCTTGTAAAACAGGATTAACTTCTTTAATAATATAATAATGTATTTGTTTTTCGCCATAAGTTAAATCTTTATAAGAAATCTTTCCAAAGTTAAAATCACCTTGACTATCATTTGAAACTGTCTTGCTTTCACCAATTGCTGTTTGATAATCTGATTTTGTTTCTTGAAGAACAAAATTAAATTCATTTGCATTTAAATCTCTACCTTCTAATATTTTATGACCTTTAAATGTCGTAGCAGCATTTGAAGAATACGTATTTTCAAACGTAATAGAATCTACATTTTGTCCATTAATAGTCATTGTCTTACTAACAACTAATTGATTTTTCGATTCATCATATTGTACATCAACTATGATGTTATAAATTCTTTGATCATAATCAATTCCTTTTTTCTTTGTATTCTTTTCTTTTAATTGATAATAATGTTTACCAATATCTTTTTCATCATAAGAAAGATCAACTTGAATATTTCCCTTTTGGTCATTTGTTATTTCTTTTTCATGTCCTTCTTTTGTTGAATATTCACTATCTTTATATTCTTGTAATCCATAAGTAAACTCATCATTTTCAAGTTTCTTACCATTTAATACTTTTTTACCAGCAAGACTTAAAGAAGCATTTCCTTCAAACTTAAACTCATTACTAAACTCAATCTTTCCACCTTCAACAACAGGATCATCTGCAATTAAAGCATTATCTTGTTTTTCTACATGAACACTTACTTTAAAAGTATGATCGTCATATTTAATATATTTTTGATTTTCATTTACTTCTTTAACAGTATAATAATAATCTCCTGGTTCTGTATAAGTTAGTATATCTACATTGCTAAAAACAAATTGACCTTTTTCATTATTAGTAGTTACAACAGCTTCACCATCTGGTGTACTATAACTACTATCTGTATATTTTTGTAATTCAAATTTAAAATCATTGCCTTGTAATTCTTTTCCTATTAATTTCTTTGTTCCACCAATAGTTTGTTTAGCCTCTAATTTTTCTGATGCACCATTATTAGACATAGATAAAGAATTATTCACATTGACAACTTTTTCTTTTTGATGAATTTCATTATCATGATTATATTTTGCTGCAATTACTTTTCCACCAATAGTCCCATTATGATAAAACTCACCCGCAGGTAATAAGAAAATACCACCATTTTGATTAGCTAATGTCACTTTACCTGTATAAGGTTGCACATCACCATTATTTACTGTATAAAAATTCCAAATAACTCCTGTTTCTAAGTTATCAAAATCCGCATCTAATTTAATGCCATTTTTCGTATAATCACCTGTAATATCAATAGTACTTTGTCCATCTTGAACTTCAACATTGACAATTGCCCATTTTTTTGAAGTATCAAAATTTAAAGAACCTACACTCTTTAAATAATCGGCATTATAATAATAAACTTGCACATCATTTGAATCTTGAGCATGTGCTAAATTCTTTGAAAGTGTTTTTAAATTATCAAATTCTTGATCCCATGCAATAGGTTGAAATCCATTTGTACCTGCTTTAATAATCTTTACTTCACCATTATTATAATAAGTTACCCCAGCAGGTACATTTCGATAATTATTTTTACCTTGATTGATAGCTTCTTTATCAACTGCGTTCCAATCATCTTGATTTTCAAGAACAACAATACTGCCATTACGAGGTTTAAAAATACTATGATTTTTAACTTGTCCAAATTGACTCACATTTTGGAACCCAGATTCCAAATGAATCAAGCCACTATGATCTGCATTAACTTCTATCTTATTTCCATTTTCATCAATATAAGATGAACCATCAGGAATAATTTCCTTTTCAACACCATTTTCACTGATAACTTCTTTCACTTGATAGTCACCATCTATAAAAGAATATCTTTTATTTGAACTACTATCTTTCATCCCATCAAATACAAATTTAGCATTTCCATTGCTATCTGTTGTTTGTGTCATTACATCAATCAAAACAGATTGACTACTATCCATTCGATAAAGTCTCAAAGTTACATTTTTATTTGCTTGAGGTTGATTATTGATCATAAATGATTTACTGACTGTCAATTGATTTTTATAAACTTTTGTATTATTCCCTGAAAAGTTATAATCAGCGCCTAAATCAGCATATTTAGCAGCAACACTACATTCCAAATCATTATATGATTTAGCATCTAATGAAAATAAACCGTAGTTTTTAGCAGCTCCTAGACCAGATTGAATCGCCGCATCAGACATTACTTGATTACGTGTAATTTCTGAAACATTATTATCAAAAGCATAAGCCTTTATTTGAATATAAGCCACAATCATAGCAATAGCTAAAATAAATGCTGTAACTTTTTTATACATTTTTTTCATATGAAAGGTTTTCATTTTTCATTACACTTCCTTTCCATGCTTTTTTCTTTTTAAAATAATTATAATAACAATGAGAACTGCTAACAATCCAGCAACAAGATAATATACTTGCGATGAACTTGACTCTTGGCTTTGAGCATCTATATTTGCTTGTGGTACTGCTTCATCTTCAACATTTATACCATCAACCGATGAGGTACTTCCTTCATTACTATTATTTTCACTACCATCTCTATTTTCAACACCAACCGTTGAAAAAGCTTCTGTTTGATTATTTCTACGATAAATTGTTTGTCCGCCAATAACAGAAGATTGCCCTTCTACTTCAATAACTTCTTCACGAATAATTTCAGTATCGACATTAATAGGATCATTAACATTTCTATAATAGATCGTATAAATACGTCTAGGAGAATAAAAACTATGATTAATCGTTATTGATTGACCATTGACTAAAACATATTGTTGTTGATTAACTGTTAACTCTTTAACGATATCTATTGTTGTATCTTCATCTTTTTTATTAATTTCTATTTTTTGTGAAGCAATTGTTTCATCAGTTGCAATATTTTTATATTGCACTTCTACAGTATAGCTCTTTGGTGCTGTGTATCCTTTGGGATTATAGTAAACATAACTTACATGTTCACTTTCACCATAACTATGCTTTAATACTTGGGACATTCCTTGATCTACTGTATAGATATTCCCATTTGAATCTTTATATTCTTTTTCCACTTGATATTCAACACTTTGACCAGGTTGAACTTCTAATTGTACTACTTCTCCAAGAATCTTATTTGTCGAAGCATCTACTTTATAGATAGACCATTTATAAGACGTATTTTCATCCATTTTCTTATAATAAACTGTATACTCCCTAACATCACTTGAAACTGCATGATGAATTATATTTTCTTGATTTTCAGCTAATCCATAATAAATATCATTGATTTTCATTGTTTTTGGAAGCATATATGTATAATCTTGATCATTTACATGAAATGATTTTTGCATCAATACATCATTTGTTCCTTCTTCAACGTATTTTAAAGCGACATCATAATCTGTTGTATTATTTGGATTATAATAAGTAATTGAATACGTATTATCACTTGGATCATTATAATAAATAGATTTGATTTCACTTACTTGCCCTGGAACTTTTAAATAAGTCACATCACCTATTGTATAACTATCAGGCACAGCATATACTTGAGGGTTTTCAACTGTTGCTGAAGAATCTATATCAAATGTATCTTGTAAAAGAATCGTTCCTTCTTTTGTAGTAAACTGTACTTTCCCTTTAATCGTTATGGGTTGATATGTTCTATAAACAAAAATATATTGATCTTTACCTGCTTCTACTTTTTGACTTTGTTCACTCACTAAATCAAAATCCCCATATTTTTTATCAAAATAAGTCGTTCTTACTTTGATCTCACTTCCTATTTCAGAAGTAAAATCTTTATTTTTATACTTTACTTGAGCAATTTTATTTCCATTAGCATCTTGTAAATCATAGATAATAGAATAAGTTTGTGTACTCTTTGCTTGAACTGGCATTATAAAAAGTAGTGACACAAAAAACACTAATGAAAATATTGCTATTTTCTTTAGACATTTCATAATATCTTCTCCCTTTTTATATTAAATTTCTTCCCTTTTTTTCACTAAAAAATATAGCACTTTCCCTTATCATGTGTAGAAAAGGACATATTTTTTCAAAAAAAGAACTAAAAGTTCTACTTTTAGTTCTTAGAAAATTCCAATAATTCTAAATCTTTATTTTTATCTTGAGCCCATCTTACGCCCCAATCATTAGTGAACAATAATAATGGTTGCCCTTTTAAATCTTGAACTTTTCTTGTATCAGATGAAAGATTTAATGATTTTAAATCAGTTCCTTCTTTGACCCATCTTATATATTGATAAGGTAGAGGAGATTTATGAATTTCAACATTGTATTCATTCTTTAAACGATGTTCTAAAACTTCAAATTGTAAAACACCAACAACTCCTACAATAATTTCTTCCATACCGCCACCTAATTCAGTAAAGATTTGGATTGCTCCTTCTTTTGCAATTTGTTCAACCCCTTTAACAAATTGTTTTCTTTTCATCGTATCTTTATTACGAATCATTGCAAAATGCTCTGGTGCAAATGTTGGAATTCCTTCAAAAGCAAAATGCTTTTTACCTGTTGTAATAGTATCTCCAATAGAGAAAATACCTGGATCAAAAACACCAATGACATCTCCTGCATAAGCTTCATTTACTTCACTACGTTCATCTGCCATTAATTGTTTTGACTGATTTAATTTGATTTTTTTCTTACCTTGATAATGATAAACTTCCATTCCTTTTTCAAATTTACCAGAACAAATTCTAAAGAATGCCATTCTATCACGATGTCTAGCATTCATGTTCGCTTGAATTTTGAAAACAAAAGCTGAGAAATTTTCTTGATAAGGATCAATCACTTCACTATCTGCCATTCTAGGAGTTGGTGGGGTTGTCATATTTAAGAAATGTTTTAAAAATGGTTCAATCCCAAAGTTAGTAAGAGCCGATCCAAAACATACAGGTGATAACTTACCAGCACGTACAGCTTCTAAACTAAATTCATTTCCTGCCATATCTAATAATTCAATATCTTCTTGTAATTTATCATAAAGTTCATCTTCCACATACTCTTTTAATTTTGGATCATCCGCTTTTAAAATTTCTGTTTCAACTTCTTTTTTTCCACCATCTACAGGAATAAAACGAATGACTTCTTGATCATTTCTTTCATAAACTCCTGCAAAACGTTTTCCAGAACCAATTGGCCAGTTAACAGGACAAGTTTCAATTCCTAATTCTTGTTCAATTTCTTCCATTAATTCATAAGGATCTCTTGCTTCTCTATCCATCTTATTAATAAAAGTGAAAATTGGAATATGTCTCATTGTACATACTTTAAATAACTTACGTGTTTGATCTTCGACCCCTTTACTCGCATCAATGACCATGACTGCACAATCCGCTGCCATTAAAGTACGATATGTATCTTCTGAGAAGTCTTGATGCCCTGGAGTATCAAGAATATTAATACAATATCCTTGGTAATTAAATTGTAATACTGAAGAGGTAACTGAAATTCCTCTTTGTTTTTCAATTTCCATCCAGTCACTTGTCGCATGCTTACTATTTTTCTTTCCTTTAACAGTTCCTGCTTGTTGGATGGCTCCTCCATAGAGTAAGAACTTTTCTGTTAAAGTTGTTTTACCAGCATCCGGATGGGAAATAATCGCAAATGTTCTTCTTTTTTCTATTTGTTGTCTTAAATCTTCCATTGCATCCTCCCATAATTTATATTTATTTTTTTATCTTTTATTTCAACAGTACAATTATTACCACAAAATGAACAGAATTACTACTATTATTTAATAAAAAAGAAAGCCCACTCCCTATAATTACCTCTTTTAAATAATATATAATAGAAATCTTTTTTACTAATTAAAAAGTGGGGAGCAATCCCCACAGATCATTAAAATACAAAATTTCCATTTTCAAAGATTTTTACATGACTGCCATCTTCTAAAATACCATCAATCATTAAATCTTCTGTTCCCATCATAAAATCAACATGAACTAAAGAATCATTGACCCCTTTTTCAAACAATTCTTTTTTATCCATATCAATCCCACCTTTAATACATTCAGAAAATCCAATACCTAAAGCCATATGACATGAAGCATTTTCATCATATAAAGTATTATAAAATAATGTTTTTAATTCATTAATTGGTGAATGATAAGGAATTAAAGCAACTTCACCTAAATGTTTACTTCCTTCATCACTATCAATAATTCCTTTTAAAACCTCATATCCTTCTTTAGCTCCAAAATCAATCACTTGACCATCTTTAAAACGTAAATAAAATTCATCAACAATATTTCCACCATAACTTAAAGGTAAAGAACTAAAAACAATTCCTTCTACATCATCCTTATTAGGTGATGTAAAGATTTCTTCTGTTGGTATATTAGGAAAATTGTAAACACCATTTTTTAAATAACTTCCCCCACCAGCAAATAAATAATCATCATTCAAACCAATTGTAATTTCAGTCCCTTTACTATTTTTATAATAAAGTTTCTTTAAATTTAGACTATTTAAATAATTAACACGTTTTTCAAAAGAGCGACGATGTTGATTCCATAATTCGACAGGATCATGTTCATCATCAATCTTAGCTGCTTTAAAAATAGCATTCCATAAACTATCTAACGCTTCTTGATTTGACATATCAGGATAAACTTTATTCGCCCATTTTTGCGTAGCTCCACCTACGATACACCAAGCATTTGTCATATTATCGGATAAATCAAAATATGTCTTACATGCCTTTTTAACTGCTCTTTGCCAATTAGAAATCTTTTTAGGTTCAATACCTGCAAGCATTTCAGGATCTTCATCATCAACATAAAGAAAACAAGCATTCATTAACGCATAATCATTTCTAAAAGATGAAAACCAAGTAGGTACGTGATTAAAATCTTCTACTTCCATATTTTCATATTTCATACGTGTGACTTCTTCATCACTATAATGAACAACAACTTCTTTAGCACCTACAAGATAAGCTTGTTTAGTAACCTCTCTTACAAGTTGATAACTTTCAATAGATGCACTAATGACAACGGTTTGTTTTTCTTGAACATTCAAACCTGATTGAACAATTAATCTTGCATATTTTTCTAATTTTGTTTCAAAACTCATTTTTCCACCTCTAATTTATCTAATTCCTTTTGCGCTTCAAGATATCCTTCTTGAAGTGCTAATTGATAATATTCTTTAGCTTTTTCTAAATCTTTAGAAATACCATCACCATAATGATACATATAACCTAGCATAAAGCTTGCTTTTGAATAATGATAATGACTAGCTTGTTGATAATATTGCATTGCTTTATGCTTATCTTCTTTTTGTCCTATCCCATAAAAGAACCATCTACCTAAATGATAAAAACCTTCTCTATTTTGTTTTTGACAAGCTAATAAATAATATTCATAAGCCATCTGATAATCTTTTTCTACATAAATTCCATTTTCTAAATAATAAGCATATTTTACAAGTGCTGGTGAATAACCTTTTTTTGCACTTCTTAAAAGATAATCAAGCATTTCCTCTTTACTGACTTCTATTCCTTGTTCACCATAAAGTGCTAATTGATACAAAGACTGTTCCTCATCTTCTTTTAAAATTGCTAATTTAAAATGTTGAATTGCTTGTTGATCATCGTGCTTTTCTTTAAAATACTGTCCTATTAAATAAGCTGCAACAGGATACTGATCTTCTATTTTAATTAAGCCAGCAATTCCTTTTTCCTTATCCTGTAAAACACCCTTTCCTTCTAAATAACAAACACCTAAATAATAAAACGCTTCTCTTTCTCCAAGATTCGCTGCTTTTTGATAAGCTTCAAAAGACTTCTTTTCATCCTTAACAGTTCCAATTCCTTGACCATAGTAATAAGCCACAGCCAACGTTGATTGCCCATCTCCTTGATGACTCGCTTTTAAATACCAATAAAAACTATTTTTTTCACTTTCTGGATATTCACTATGCATTTCATAAAAATACCCTAAACAAAATTGCGCATTCATATAGCCCATATTCGCTGCTTTTAAATAATATTCTAAAGCTTTTTGACTATCTTTTTCTATCCCTCGACCAAATTCATAACAGGTTGCCATCGCTGTGATTGCTACTTCTAAACCATCTTTTGCTGCTTCTTGATACCAATGAAAAGCTTTTGGATAATTTTCATTGCAACCGTAACCCAAATCATAAAAACGTCCTAATTTATATTTAGCAAGACTATTCCCTTCATAAGCAGCTTTTTCATAATAATGTAAAGCTCTTTGATAATCCTGTCTTGTTCCTTGACCATATTCATAACATTCACCTAGAGCACAAATCGCATCATTATGTCCTAAGGCTGCTGCTTCTTCATAACGTAAAAAAGCTTCCTCTAGATCCTGAATTACACCATACCCATTTTGTAAAAAATAAGCCGTTGAAAATAAAGATCTTGGAAATCCTTCATCGACTCCTAAAGAATAAAGTTCAAAAGCTTTTTCATAATCTTGGTCAACATCTATCCCATATTCATAAAAATAAGCAAGATTACAAGAAGCAACAACATTTCCTAAATCACTTGCTAGACGATAATATGTCATGGCCATTTGATTACTTTGTTTGACCCCTTGTCCTTTTTCATACATATAACCTAACACACATAAACAATCAGAATCTTCACATTCTTCTCCTAAATGGAAACATTCTAATGCTTGATCATATTTTTTTTGGTCATAATAATATAATCCTACTTGATAATATTGATCAGGTGTTAATTCTTCTAAATCTAATTCATCATAATGATGATTATAAGTAAGTGCACATAAATCAATTCCTATCACTTGATGTTCTTCATTTTCTATCAAATATTGTTCAAATTCATGATAATCTTCATAAGTTTCCATCATCATTTGAATGGAATCTACTTGTTGTTGCAATTCATCAATACTTGCATGATGTGAATATATAGAAATTAATTTAATATAGGCAACTGATTGTTGATAATCATCTTTTTTTACACGAATCAATGTTTCTAATTCATAATCATTTAGAATTTCATCAATATAATAATGATGAAAAAAAGGTTCATATAAGTGAATTCTTTCTTTCATACCTTCACCCCCAATACAACTTGGAACGTTATTTCTTTTCATTTACTATTCTACTGATTTCATCAGAGAACTTTCCTAAAATAACAGTAACTTTGCCTGTAGCTTGAATAACACCACTTGCACCTAATTCTTTTAAAACATTTACTTTTACTAAATCATCATTTTCTACAAAGAAACGTACTTTACTTCCTTGACTTTGGCTCTCTTTAATATTATCAATACCCCCTAAAGCATGGATTAAAGCTTCTAAATCAATAGGAATATCTTTTAAAGTAACTTCTTTAGGTTTTTTATTTTTTAATACCTTTGCAAAAATAAACCATACTCCAACAATTACAATAATTGCAATTAAAACATAAATAAAATAATCTGACATATCTATTTCCTTTCTTAATAAACATTTTCTTTTATGATATATTTATAGTATACTATAAATCACTAGGGGTGACAAAATGAAAAAATATTTAGATTCTACAATTTGTTGGCCACTTGCCATCATTTTATTTATTCTATGTCTTATTAGTTGTTATACAATTAAATGTGCAGCTGGTTATATTACTTATCCCAATCCTACAGGCTATTGGAGTAAACAACTCCTTTATTATATGATTGGTGTCGGTTTGATTTTTTTAATCAATCGTTTTGGAAATGATCGAATTTATTCGGGAATGTGGATTTTTTATGGAATCTTGATTGTCTTTTTAGTCGGTCTTGTTATTCAAAGATTTGCTATTTATAAATTAGGAATGCATATCATTCCCTTTGCAAATGATCTAAATGGTGCCACATCATGGTATAACTTTCCAGGATTTTCATTCCAACCTTCTGAATTTATGAAAGTTGTAATGATTATATGTATGTCTAAAACTGTTTCTTTACATAATGAAAAATATTTAATTCATACATTTGATACCGATTTACAGTTAATTGGTCGTGTAGCAGCTATTTCTCTACCACCAATGATTCTAACTTATTTACAAAATGATGCTGGTGTTACTTTGATTATGGCTTTTTCAGTGGTTGTTATTTTATTTGCATCAGGAATTAATAAGAAATGGTATATTGTAGGATTTGCTTGTTTAGCAGTTGTTCTTGTGATTTTTACTTACTTATTTATTTATCGTCAAGATATATTTTCTTCAATTATCACAGGACATAAACTTGATCGTTTTTATGGCTGGGTCGATCCTGAAGGAACTTATCAAAATCAAGGATACCAACTTTATAATGCGATGATGGCTTATGGAACAGCTGGGCTTTTTGGTCATGGATTTGACACAGTGATTATTTCTTTACAAGAAGCTCATACAGACTTCATCTTTTCTGTTATTACTTTAGGCTTTGGATTCGTGGGAGCCATCATTACGCTCATTGCTATACTCGCGTTAGATGTTTGTATTTTGTATGTTGGTTTAAAAGCAACGCATCAAAGTGATAAATATTTTATTGCTGGTATTTTTGGATGTATGATTTTCCAACAATTTTGGAACATCGCTATGATTTTAGGAATACTCCCTATCACTGGTATCACATTACCGTTTCTTTCATATGGTGGGTCTTCACTTTTATCTTACATGATTGCGATTGGAATGTGTTTTGATATCCATCGCCAAACAAGTATCGCTAAATATAATCAAATAGATTAAAGCTGTAACACAAAGTACAGCTTTTTTTGTGCAAATATGTCAATTATGTTAAAATAAATTGAATTGTATTAAGAAACGGAGATTAGTATGACAAAAAAAAGAGATGGATCTTCATCAACAAAATCGTTTTTCAATTAAAATCAATAAAATACTTCAAGATAAAAAAGATAACCAACAATTTTTAAAATTAATTGCCCCTAAATATATGGGCGTTTATGTCGTTGACTTAAAAAAGATATCTTCCGTGATATTATAGGTCCTTCCTATTTTTTAAAACTTGGAAAAGAACAACATAATTGTTTTTCTGTAACAATGAAACTTTATAATAATCTATATATTAGCGAAAACAATCAACAAAATGTTGCTCAATTTATTAATTACAACACTATTATCGAAAAACTTTCTAAAGATAAAAACATTGAACAAAAATACAGAAAAAAGATGGCACACTCATTAAAATATCTAGTGAACCCTACTCATAAGATCCTAAAGATAAAGATCTTACTATTTGGATGTTTACCAATGAAAATAGTGCAGATGCTGTCTATGGTTCATTAGATGAAGCTAGATGGTCTATGGAATGTGATGAAAATGGAAATGTCCTTTCTATTTGGTGGAATGAAGGAACTTGTCATTTAATGGGCTATGACTACGATAAAGAACACTTTCAAACATTACCTCCATTTACCCATCTTCACGATAAGATTCAACAATTGCGATAAAAGAGGTATTTGGACGACCTCTATTATTTTTTACAACTTTTACAAACATAACATCACCATCCTATACTACACAAAAAGAAATATTAGATACTATTATAAAAAAAGGATAAAAATAAAAAGACATGAACCTAAGATTATATCTTAAGTTCATGCCATTTGGAGATTAACTCTCCTTTTTATAATGTATTTTCTGATGGGTAAAAGGATGAATAAAACTAATTTCAACACTATCCAAATAAAATAAGTAATCTTCATTTGACCCATAAAGAAGATCTCCCACTAAAGGGTGACCAATAGAAGCCATATGTACTCTAATTTGATGGGTTCTTCCCGTTACTAATTTGCATTCTACAAGTGTTTGATTTTTTTTATGCATTAAAGATTTATAATACGTCTTAGCATACTTACCATGATCATCAACAATTCTTTTAATAGAATCATTACTTTTTAAAATAGGTCGATCAATAACGCCTTCCCCTTCTAAAATTCCTTCAACTAAACAATGATAAACACGTTCTACTTGTTTAATATCTTTAGAAAGCAATGCATGAGCTTGTGATGTTTTAGCAACCAACATATATCCTGATGTTTCTTTATCTAAACGATTTACTAAATGAATTGTACTTTTTAAACCAATTTGTTGATAGTAATACATTAATGCATGACATAAAGTATGGCTTTGATATCTTTTAGTAGGAATACAAGGCATTTGGCTTTCTTTATCAATGATTATATAATAGTCATCTTCATAAATGATTTTTAAAGGAATATTTTCTGGTTGAATATTTGAGTTTTCTATTGGAAAAATAATTTCTAAACAGTCTCCTTTTTGAAGTAAACATCTTACTGTTTGACTTTTTCCATTGACTAAGAAATCACCTTCCCTTTTAATCCTTTTAATCATTGCTTGACTAATTGGTAATTCTTTCAAATAATCTCTTAATAAAATCGTTTGTTCAATTTGATAACTCATGAATTAATAAATGCCCTTCTAACTCTTTTAATAAAAGACATTTCTTTATATTCAATAAAACGAACATACTTACGCCCAATCGTAATCTCAATACTTTCAACATCCTCTAATTCTAAATGAATATGATCGATTCCAATCAAAGAATGATTAAAATGATTTCCAACTAATTTAATCGTTTGACTTTCATCTAAAATCAAACTTGAACCTAAAGAACGATATGCATTATGATGAATTCCTGCAACTTCTGTAAGTTGCATCAAAGGAATACCTGGATAAATGATAGAACCACCTAAAGATTTATTATAAGCAGTCGATCCAGAAGGAGTTGAAACACATAAACCATTCCCTCTAAAAACTTCTAATAAAACATTACCAATATACACATGAATAACCTGTGCTTGTAAACCTTGATCTAATCTTAATTCATTTAAAGCATAATATGTTTGAAAAGAGTCTTTTTTATTAATTTTAATTTCTAACATATATCTTTTCATCGTCTTAAATTGTCTAGAAGTCACATCTTTTATAAATTGATCCACTTCATCAATTTGGTAATCTGTATAAAATCCTAAGGTTCCTGTATGTATACCTACAAAACAACAATCAACATTTAAATATTGATGTACAGCTTCTAAAATAGTTCCATCTCCTCCAATTGAAATAACAAGATCTGGATTTTTTTCATCATAAATAAAAAAGTTTTGTAAACTTTCTTTAATTTTCAAAGCTGTTTTTTTAGAAAGATCATCATTTCTAACCATTAATGCATATTTCATCTTTCTTCCCTCCGTATAGATGTATTATAATATATCTAGAGCATTTAAGCAAAGAGGTATCATATGGAACATCTAGAAATTGAATTTAAAATGTTATTAAAAGAAAATATATTTAAAAAAATATTATCTGATTATAAAAATCAAATCAAAGACAGTTATCAACAAACCAATTATTATCTTTTTCATCCTCTATTGGAAAAGAAAAAATACTCACTCAGAATTAGAGAAAAAAAAGGTCATTACGAACTCACATTGAAAAGACCTTCAACTATTGGTCTGAATGAATTAAATATAGATATTAATAAAGAAATTAAAGATGCTATTTTTAATCATCAACATATCAATAATGAAATCTTTGATATTTTAGAAAAAGAAAATATTTATATCAAAGATTTAACATGTGGATATTATTTAAAAACAACACGTCATGATATTATTTTACCCGATGGTGTTTTATCCTTAGATGAAAATGAATATAACCATCATCATGATTATGAAATAGAATTTGAAGTGGAGGATTATGATCAAGGACTTCAAACATTCAAAAAAATCATTCAACCTTATCATTTAGAATATAAACAAAACTGTTTAAGTAAAATCAAACGAATGTTAGAAACATTAAAAAACGAATAAGTCACATACTTATTCGTTTTATATTTCGGTATACTAAATTATCTGAAGCTTAGGGTGTCGCTCTAAATTATTTGGAGGATGA
>OBHU01000513.1_pt1 | contig 29965 bp, 41 predicted proteins | sample 1519071 | NCBI WGS metagenome assembly OBHU01 (sample SAMEA2452135, study PRJEB22498) | human gut metagenome
GTAGGTTGTTAGTAATAACTTCCAAACAGGAGTAGGATGAATGAGGAAGTTGGGTTCAAATCTAATATTTTGTTAAATATTATTAGATATTGATAAGTCCTACACAACGGTGATGTTATGTATTGCACTAACTGTGGAAATAAAATAGATGATAATACAAATTTCTGCCCAAGCTGTGGAAAAAAAATAATAAGAGAAAATAATAATAAGCCACAACAAAATATTCCATCAAAAGATGAAAATATTAATCAAATAAAAATAGATTTAAATAAATATAATTTTAATAATGATAGATTAGAAGAAAATAAAGAAAAATATGAATCTCAAAATGAAGATAATAGATGCATGTATGGAAATCGCGAATTTAAAATATATGCCCAAAAGTATAATAAAGGAACTAAATATAAAACTATAATAACCTTTAATGAAACAGATATAACAATAAAGAAAGAAAATGAAAAATATCTTAGAGAATACAATCAAGAGTATAAATTTAATATAGATGATGTTTTATATGTAACTAATACTAAACATCTTTCAACCTTTATGATGATTTTTACTGTATGTGCAACTTTAGCTTGTATTTATGCATTTGGAATAAAGGCATTATTTATTTTAATAATTGATATAATCCTTAGCATATATAGATGCATTGAAATTGGATTTAAAAATGGAGATAAAATAAACATAGTACTTCATGGAATTTTTGGAAAAAGAGATTGTACTGAAATAATAGAACATATGAATAGAATTTCAGGACAAAGAATTTCAAATGATAAAAAATATTCACAAAATGTAATAGCAAAAAATATTCTTTCAGTGTTAGCAGCAATTGGGATTGTATTTGGCTTTGGAGCACATATAACTTTAACAGAGCCAACAAGTACAGTAAAAATTGATAATCCTTATAAAAATGAAAACATAGAAAAGTTATATAAAGAGATAAATGGAACTTCAAGTGATATAAATGAAAATATATCAATTAATAAAGAAGATACACTATCAATAAAAGAAGATGATTCAAAAGAAGAAATATCAAAACAAGAAGAACCAATAAAACAAGAAGAACCAATAAAACAGGAAGTAACTAAAAAGCCAGAAGAAAAAATTCAAGAAGAACCAGTAGAAGAAAAAGAACTTAGTGCTGAAGAAGCTAAAAATCTTATAGAAAAAACTGACTCAAATTATTTAAATCAATACAATTTAGTACCTATTCTAATAAACAATGGAGAAGAAACAGCTATTTCAATTATGAAACAAGCAGGAATGTATGTAGAAGGTATGGGAAAAATATACTTTTTTAGTTGCGTAGAAAGAGAAAATCCTGATAATGAAGGCGGATTTTATATAGTTAATGCAAAAACAAAGGAAGTATATAGATTAGCACATGATACTTCATTACCAATATATTTAGTTTCAGACAATACAATATTAAGAGAATATTATTTTGAAGATCAAAATGTAGATACAAATAGAATGTTTGGAATTTGGACTTACAGATCAACAGGACAAGCATTTGAAATAACAGAAGAATATTTTGATGGATTACCATATTACATTGAAAAAGAGGATAAAGAAAATACAGTTATTATAGTAATGGATGGAGATTATGTATACAGAATAAATTTATTTTTTAGAAATTATCAAACTATAGTTTTTGAAATATATGATGAAGAGAGTAATAATTTCAAAGTGGTTGATACATTAAAAAGACAAAATTAGTAAATAAAAAAATTAGGAGATGACAAGTATGCTATTAATATATATGGCTTTAGGTTATTGGGCATATGGGTACATGAATGAAGGAAAAATTTATATTTATTCTCAAGTAGGCGGTTTATTTATGCATAAATTAATCATGGGAACTATTCTAGGTTGGGCACTTATTCCATTAGCTATTATAAAGTTAATATTTAAATCAAGATAAAGTTAAAAAACACTAGGTAGCAATTGCTATTTGGTGTTTTTGTATTTAAAGGTGAAATGAAAATAGAAATTACAAGTTAGGTAATTCTTGAGGGTATACTTTATTTATAGAAGAAATAAAATTGTTCTGCCTTATTAACTTAGTAATAAGGCAGAGTGAAAAAGGAGGAATAATAAAATGTTAAAATCAAAAGTAATTTTAAATATAGAAATAAATGATTTAGATTTAATATCTGAACTAAACACTATATCTACAGAGCTTAATATTTCACAGGAAGAATTAATAAAAGCTTCAATTGAAAAATTATTAAAAGATATTCAATATGTTAGAAACTTAAGAAATTAACTATTTAGTATCTAAATGATTAAAGATAACCTTTAAAACATCAATAGCCATTTGTTTTTCTTCAAGGGATTTATCAAAAATAAGTTGTTTAAATTGTTCAACTATAGTATCATTTTCATCTTTATAAGAATCTTTAAGTAAAAAATCAATAGACACTTTTAAACAACTACAAATTCTTAAAAGAGTTTCAAGAGTAACTTTTCTTTCACCTCTTTCAATTTGTCCCATATAAGAAAGAGATATATCAGAGTATTCTGCAAGTTGCTCCTGGGTAAGGTGTTTTTTTAATCTTTCTTCACGAATACGCTTTCCTAAATAAATATAATCCATAAAATCAACTCCTATGTATAAATTTAAAGGAATATAAAAAATATATTAATAGACTAATAGCATATATAAATATTGACTAATAGAGTATATAAGTGTAATATTTACTTATAATATAAAGAATATTCAATGAATTTAGATTAAATTGTTAAATTTTATACTTAAAATAATAAATTTAGACATAAAAATTTATTGAAAATAAAAATAGTGGTGGTAAAGGGGGGTTTTATATGAATAAGACCATATGTGGAATTTTAGTGATAATAGGAATAATTGCCTCCTTAGTTGTACCAATAGAAGCAACAACAGAAACAAAAGAATCATTAATCACTATTAACCCAAAAGGCAAATACAAGTTACTATGTAGGATATATTCTAGGAATATTAATATTTTTAGGAATACATAGCCAAATAGCAGAATAGAAACAAAAAAACACTACAAATCTCATTTTAAAATTTATAAAAAATTAAAGTTCTATACAAATAAAGATAGTAAATAAATTTAAAAAAAGACAAAATGCACTTAATAAAATTATGTATTTTAAAGAAAAATGAGAAAAATGTTGAAATTTTAGGATACTACAGTTATAATTAATTTATCGATGTAAAAAATATAAATAAAATAGAATTAAAAGAAATAAAGTAAAAAAATTCATAAAGAGGTGATATATGTGGTAACAATAAATATAAGAAATTCTTCAAGTAAAAAATGTGCTTTTTGTAAACACTGGTATGATGTAACAAACTCAGCTATAAAACCAAAATCACCACAAATAGGAGTTTGGCAATACGACACAAACGCAAAAGAGATGTGCTTAATTAAAGGAATTGAAACGAGAGCCAATAATTCATGTAGCAAGTTTGAATGCAAATTGTTGTAGATTGAATTGGAAGGTGATTAAAAATGGATTTATTAATAGAAAGTAAAATAATAATTTTTTCTAAACCAGAAAATTGGAAAGATGAAATATTTGTAAATATATATAGTAGTAATAATAAGTTATTACCATATAGGATGTTAAAAATTAATGGAGAAGAGAATAAGTATTGGTTACCCGTTTATGATGAAAATAACAAATTCATAATGATAACTGATGGAGTTAAGGAAAGACCAACAAAAAAAGGAAATAAAATAAAATTTATTTCGAACGCTTTTTATGAAGTAACTTCTAATAGTTTGAAAACAATACCATTTAAGGAGGCTGATGAGATTTATTCAATTAGTGGTAAAAAGAATAAAAATACATTAGATTATATATTAAATCGTCTTGATAAAAATGAACAGCTTTTAAAAATGTTGTTAGTAGATAAAATATTAAATGATGTTGAGGAGGAATAATTATGAAATGTAATGAATGTGGAAAAGAGGTATTTGATAATTCGATTTTTTGTCCATTTTGTGGAACATTAATTAAAAAAGATACTTTTAAAAATGAAAAATTAGTTAAAGAGTATGAAGGAAAAATGAAAAATATTATAAGTATAATGAATCAAGAAAATCATCAATTGATATCTTGGGACAGTACTGTTGATAAGTATGTTAAAACATTAGAAAAAATAAAAAGGCTTTTAGCACAATCTGACTATGATTTTTGTAAAGAAAGCAATTTTGAAAACAAAATAGATTCTTTTGTAAATAGATGTAAAAGTCCTGAATTTCATATTGCATTTGTAGGAACAATTAAAGCAGGAAAATCAACTTTAATAAACGCATTATTAGGAAAAGATTATGCTTCAACATCTGTTACTCCAGAAACAGCAGTTCTTACTAAATTTAGGCATTGCAAATCTGGAAATTATGTAAAAGTTAAATTTTACTCAAATGCTGAATGGGATAAGTTATGGAAGAGTATATCAAATAATGCAGACGTTTTTATAACAGAATATAAATCATTAAATGGAGATTCTGAGAAGTCTAAGTGGCTTGAACATGAAGATTATAAAATAGAAGTATCAGATGAAACAATTGAAGAAGAGATTGAGAGATGGACGTCTTCTAAAAAGGCAGAACATTATTTTGTTAAGGAGGTAGAAATAGGATTAGAAAAATTCGATATGCCTGAACAAGTGGTTTTTGTTGACACTCCTGGATTAGACGATGCAGTTAAATATCGTTCTGATGTAACAAGAAGTTATATTGATAGAGCTAATGCAGTTTTTGCTTGTGTTAAATCTGATTCTTTAACAGGTCCAGAATTAAACACCTTATATAGAATTTTTTCTAATACTAGTTATAATCCTGGAAAAGTATATGTAATAGGAACACAATGGGATTCATTAAACAATCCAGCTAGAGATTGGCAAAAGCAAAAAGCAGAATGGGTAAAATATTTAAGTAGAAATGATGCTTTTGGAAGCAGAGAATTAGCGGAAAAAAATATTGAATATGTTGCTGCATACGTTAATAATTTAGCAAGAGACTATTCTAAGTTAGATGAAAATGAAAAATGGAGTTTAGAATCTATAGGATTTAAATTTAGAATACGTCCTAATGAATTAGAAGCAAATTTATATAAGTTAATAGAAATATCAAATATAGATAAAATTAAAGATAGAGTTAATAATGATATAGTATCTAAGTTTAATGAATATTTATATCAAGATATAGAACAATCATATCTTGATATTAAGAAAGATATTAAAAATTATTTCCAAGAAGTAAAAAATGTACAACAAGAAATAATTGAAACTTCTTCAAAAGATATAGGAGAAATTCGTGAAAAATATGAAAAAGCACAAAATGAAATTAAAGAAATTAATGGTTATAAAGAACAATTAAATAAGATGCTAAAACTTGTTAAAGATGATACTAATAAGAGAATAAAAGAGTTAACAGAACAATTAGCAAATATGGTAGGATAAAAATGGAAGAAAAATATGTTACAGCAAAACAAGTTGCAGATTTAATTGGAGGTTTTGTTTCAGGAAATCCAGAGCAAAAGCTTTATGGAATTTCATTACCGGAAGATTCAAATGAAAAAATGCTAACATACATAGATGAAAATGCTTCTGAAAAAAATAAAAATTCTATTAAATGTGGTGCTATGATTTTACACACTGCACTTATGCTTCCAATTGACAAAACTTTTATAGTTATTAATTCTAATATATATAATATATTACATTTGGTGGTTGATTTTTTTATTGAAAACAAGATATATGATAAAAAATATATAAATTCATACAAAGCTATGGACAATGTTAAAATTGGAATAAATACAGTTATAGGAGATGGCACAATAATAGGAAATAACACAATAATAGGAAATAATATATCTATTGGTAAAGGTGTTCATATAGGTGATAATTGCATAATAAAATCTAATTCAACAATAATGAACGATGTTTATATAGGTAATAATGTAATTGTTTCTAGTGGTTCCGTAATTGGAGGAGATAGTTTTGAATATGGAGAAGATAAAAAAGGAGTTTATAAGAAAATACATAATATTGGAACAGTAATAATTAAAGATTATGTAGAAATTGGTTCAAATACAACTATAGATAGAGGGACAATTGGAAATACAATAATAGAAGAAGGAACTAAAATAGATAATTTAGTTCAAATTGCACATGAAGTAAAAATAGGTAAGAATTGCAAAATATGTGCTCAATGTGGTTTAGCTGGATGGAGTAAAATTGAAGATAATGTTATTTTATATGGAAAAGTAGGTGTTAATAATAAGGTTACAATAGGAGAAAATTCTGTTGTATTAGGAGCAGCTGCTGTAACAAAAAATATAAATAGCAATCAGGTTGTATCTGGAAATCCAGCTATATCAAATACTGAAAATTTAAGACAAATGGCTTATTTGAAAAAAATATTTAAAGAAAGGAAATGAGATTTATGCTAAAGAAAAATAATATCATAAGAAATCCATATCCATATCCAGACCCAATGATATTTGAAATTTTCAAAAAAGTTGGAAGGAAAATTTTAGATGTTGGAAAGAAAGTTATTAATTTTTTATTTGGTGATGATGTTAAAGAAGAGGAACCACTAGATTTAGAAAAAAATGGAACAAATGATATTTTTAGATTAAATGAAATATTAATGAATCATAGAAAATTAGTAAAAAGCGAAATGGAATCTGTAGAAAATGATGTTATAAATTATTGTAAAGAAGTTTTTAATTCAATAATTGAAAGTTTAGAATTTGCTAATGAACAAGTTCTAATTTATAGGACAGATAGAATAAAAAGAAAAACTAATAATTTTTTGGAATCATTACATGGAATTTTTGAAATATATACAACAAAGCGTATTTCTCTTGATGATGAAGAATGTGTCAATATTTTAAAAATGATGCCTGGAGAACCAAAATCACAAAAAATGGCAGACTTAAAGAAAAAAGTGTTTAAAGAATCAGTTGATGAAATAAACAAAAGATTATTGGAATTTTCAAATGATTTTTTTGAAGATATAGAAACATCAGTAAATACAAGACTAGAAGGTCTTGAAGAAAAATTAAATGAAAAGACAGATATATTTGGAAAAATAGCAAATAGTAATAATGAACAAAATGAAGAATTTGAAAAAATAACATTAAAATCAAGTTATATATCAAGTTTATCAGAATATGTACTATTATTTTTAGATTAAAAATGGAGGAGTTAATATGGGTGGAGGTAGTTGTGGTAAACGTTGCTTTAAAAGCGATAGAACTTTGTGTATTGATTTAGGAGGAAGATTTAAAAATAAATTTGGAGAAAGTTCAAGAAGTACTGGAAGAGAAATTGGAAATACAGAATCATATTCATCAGAAACAGCACAAATTGCAGAGACAGCAAGAATTGCTAATACACTAACAGAATTTCGTGAAAAAATTGAAAAAAAGAGTGATAAGATTGAGCAAGATGTGCTTTTATTATCTAGAGAATATATAGATGAATTAATAAAAGAATTAAAAAAAATAAATAATGAAAAATATGCAGGACAAAGATTAAATCTTAATATTGAATCAATAGAAAGACAAAATAGAAAAACAGAGGATATTATACATGGACATATTAAAAAACATATACAAAAAAGAATTTCTATGGATGATGAACAATGTTTAGAAATACTAAAGATGGAAACAGGCTCCAATAAAGAAAAAAAGATGACTGATTTTATAAATTTAGTGTTAAAAGAATCAATGGAAGAATTAAGTAAAAAAATAAAAAAAGTTTTGACAGAGCAAGCTGATAATATCACAGAAAAAATAGAAGATAGAATTGTTGTTTATGAAAATTCAGCATCAGAAAAGATATCTAGTTGTGAAGAAATAATTAATTTAAAAGGCAAAGATGAAAAAGCTTTGGAGAAAAAGGTAGGAAAAGTAGCATATAAGTTATCTTTATGTGAATTAGTAAGTTGTGCCTTTGAAGGAGTTAAATAAAATGTGGATATATTTATTATTAACAATAAGTATTTTAATAACTGTAATTGCTTTATATAAGCAGTTACAGTTAGTTAGTAAAGTAAATGAACTATATGATAAAAACAATGATTTAGAAAATAAAATTCAATATTATTTAGAGACTCAAGATAAAAATTTAGATTTGGAAATTAAAAAATTAGAAAAATTAATTTTAGAAAATGTTAATAAAATTAATAAGTCAATTGAGGTGGTTGTTGAAAAGAATAATACTAATTCAAAGGAATTAATTAATAATATTGATGTAAAGGATGAAAATATTAAAAATTACATAGAAAATCAAAGAAAATATATAGAACTTGAAAATATGGAAATAAAAAAGTATATTTCAGAAAATGTAGAACAAATAATTTCTAATATTGAGGATGCTAAAAAGCATATAAATAATGAAAACAATATTGCTTTCAAAAAATCATTAATTGAAATAAATAATGAATCTGAAAAAATTAGTAATTTAATTAATGATGAAATTCATAAGGTAATAAATTATGAAGAAGATGAAAAGAAAAAATTTGATAAAGTTTTATTTGAAATAAATGATAATAAAAAAAATATTAATTTATTAAAAAGTGAATTTAATGTTATTGAAGAAATATTTAGAATGCAATTAGTAAATTATTTAATAGATGATGCAAATGATGCCATTAAATTATTAAAGGAGAAAAACATAAATGATAATCATTAAAAAAGCAAATTTAGATGTACTTAATATATTCCGAGAATTTCAAAATAATGAAAATAATACTGAGCATATAGAAAATATATTAAAAGGCTTTATGGAGTTAAAAGAGGAATATGTATAAAGAATCAAAATACAATTATTATGTAAAGAATAAAGAGGGTTATTTACTATATAATACATTATATAATGGATTGGTTAAGTTAGATGAAGAAGAGTATAAACAAATAAAAAATATAGAAAAATTAAATTCTAACGAAGAATTGACTAAAGAATTATATGATAATGGTTTTTTAGTTCATAAAACAATAGATGAAGAGATAATTTATGAAAAGTTACGTTTAATTGTAGAAAAAATTGATAAAAATAGATTGGACTTAACAATTGCAGTAACAACTAATTGTAATGCCAGATGTATATATTGTTATGAAGAAGGAATAAAGCCTTACAATATGAATTTTGAATGTGCAGATAAAATTATTAAATTTATTTTAGAATATAAAGATATTGAAAAAATTAATATTAATTGGTTTGGTGGTGAACCTCTCTTAAATATTCCTATTATTGATTACATTACTGAACAATTAAGAAAAAATAGAATATATTTTAATTCTACAATAATAACTAATGGATATTATATTGATAAAGTAGATATTAGTATATTAAAAGAAAAATGGAATGTGAGAAATATTCAAATAACATTAGATGGAACAAAAGAAGAATATGAAAAAAGAAAAAGATACAAAAATATGGAAAAGGATATTTTTGAAAAAGTTATAGATAATATAGAAAAACTTATAAATAATGAAATATATGTTTCTATAAGATTAAATATTGATAAGAAAAATAAAGATAATATATTAGAATTGGTTAAATATTTAAAATATAGGTTTCTTTTAAATTCATATTTAAATATTTATATAGCTTTTTTAAATTATAGTTTATTATCTGAATTAATGCTTTCAAGAAAAGAGAGAGAAGAAATAGTTTCAAAGATTTATGAAGAATTACCAATATGCAGTTTTTGTGCATATGAAAATTCATTGGAAAATATTCCACAAATATATGGATGTTTATATGATGATCCACAAGCTTATGTAATAGATTCAGAAGGATATATATATAAATGTGAACATTATATAGGGCTTCATGAAAAAAGTATTGGAAATATATATGAAGATAACATAAACGAAAAGATATATAGAGTAAAAGGAAGAAGAAAAAACAATATAAAATGTAAAAAATGTGTATTTTATCCTAAGTGTTTGGAAGGTTGTTATGCTTATTGTTGTGAAAATACAGATCACTGTGGCATAGAAAAATATATGATAAAAGCATATTTAAAAACTTTTTAAGATTAAATTAATTTTTTAGTAAATTTAAAATAAAAAAAAGGCAGAAAAAATATATGAGTATTAAATTTATATGTAATCAATGTGGTTTATGTTGTAGAAATATTGATTTAGTTGACCAGCTTAAAGAATTTCATAATGGAGATGGAGTATGTAAGTATTTAGATTTAGAAACTAATTTATGTAAGATATATAATAGTAGGCCAGATATTTGTAATGTAGAAAAAAGTTATAAACTATTTTTTTCATCAATTTATTCAGAGGAAGAATATATTAAGATGAATTATGAAGGATGTGAAGTATTATGGAAAAAGAGGATGATGAAGAAGTAAAAAAGAAAATAAATTCAACAATTGTTGGCATGGCTCAAAGTGAACTTGTTCAAACTCATGGGGAAGCAGCAAGTCAAATACTTCAAGCATTTAATGGTGTTCGCTATGATTCAGCAGGAAATGATTTAGGGCATTTAGGAAGAAGTTTAAAAGATATAAGTAAATACAAAGTTAATCCAGAATATAGGAATCAAAATATAAAACAACAATCTGGATTTTCAGCAGAACTTATAAAAGAAGCAAGAGATAATAAAGAAGCAATTCTTAATAATAAGGATATAAGGACTAGAACTACTGATGGAATTGGGCAAACTAATAATCAGAAATATGACCATGTAAAAGTTGATTCTAGTGGGAATGTAGTAGAAAACTCTGGATCACAGATGAAATTTTATGGCATTGATAAAAATGGAAGATATAAGGTTATTGATAAAATAGTTACTGATGAATCTTGGGATAGATATGATGGTCAAATAGATATTCCTAGTGAACAATATTCAGGTGCGTTAGAATATGCTGATAGTAAGGCGAAAAGTCTTAAAAAACAAGCAAACGTTTTAAGGGAAAAAGGGCAAATTGCTAAAGCAGAAAAATTAGAGGAACAAGCCAAAAAATATGATGAAGCAAAAAAACGTATAAGAAAATCTAATGTTTCATCAGATGAAGCAATAGAAGCAAGATGTAATCCTAAAAAGTTTGTGGCAGAAGAGATTATAAAAGATAGTCATAATGCTGGCTTAGAAGCTGCAAAAGGAGCATTAATATTAAGTGGTTCAATATCAGTGGCACAAAATATATATGCTATTATTTCTGAAGATAAGCCAATGGATGAAGCAATTAAAGATATTACAAAGACAACTGTAGCATCTGGAGCAATGGCTTATGGTGTTGGAGTTAGTGGCACAGCAATAAAATCAATTATGCATTCTTCGAGTAAAGAAATAGTAAGAAGGATAGGAAATACTAATATACCAACAATGATTGCTACTGGTACAGTAGAAATAGTTAAAAGTATAACTAGATATGGAAAAGGTGAAATAGATGAGGTTCAATTACTCGAAGAACTCGGAGAAAAAGGCACAGGAATGATTGCTGCTGGATTTGCCTCTGCTGCTGGAGTTACTGTTGGAGCAGCAATTGGAAGCATAATTCCTGTAGTAGGAACAGCTATAGGAGCAACAGTAGGTGGATTCTTAGGTAGTATCATTGGTTATAGTTCAAGTGAAATGCTTTACAAAGGTTGCTTAGAAAGTTTAAAAGGGGCTAAAATATCTGCTGAAAGAAGAAAGATAATTGAAGAACTTTCTAGACAATCAATTAAAGAACATGAAGAATATCGAGAAAAACTGCTCATATTTGCAAAGAATAAATATGATAAGCGTGAACAACAACTTTCTTTCATATTTAATAATATTGAAGAAAGTATTTTATCAAATAATATAAATAAATTTATAAAGTCAATTAATGAAATTGGTGATGAATTTGGAGTAAAACTTAAGTTTGATAATTTTGAAGAAATTAATGATTTTATGAGTGATGAAACTACAACATTCATATTATAAAAGGAGGAAATAAAAATGGCAATACCAATAATTTTTGGCGTTATAGCCGCAGTAACAGGAGTAGCTGGAGCAACAAAAGGAGTGAAAGGAGCTATTGACACAAAGGAAGCTAATGATGTTCAAGAAAGAGCTGAAAGAATTTTAAATAGTGCAAAAAATAGAATGGAGAAAACAAGAAAAAGTACAACAACATCTATTGAAGAATTGGGTAAAACAAAATTAAAAGCATATGGAGAAGAAATTAAAGATTTTGTTGAAATTTTCTCAAAAATAAAAAATGTTGAAGTGCAAGAAAGTGAAGGAATAAATGAATTAAAGAAGATTAATATTACAAAAGAAACTTTAAATGAGATGAGAGAAACTTCTATAGGAGCAACTGATATTCTTGGAAGTGGAATTGCTGGAGTTGGAGCAGGTGTCCTTTTGGGATGGGGAACTTATGGTGGTGTAATGGCTTTAGGAACAGCCAGTACAGGTGCAGCTATAGGTGGATTATCTGGAGTAGCAGCAACAAATGCAACTCTTGCATGGCTTGGTGGAGGAGCATTAGCAGCAGGAGGAGGTGGAATGGCTTTAGGAACAGCTGTTTTAGGTGGAATAATTGCAGGTCCAGCATTATTAGTTGCAGGAGGAATTTTTGGAGCAAAGGCAAAAGAAAAACTTAATAATGCATATAGTAACCTTTCAGAAGCAAAAAAAATTGATTCAGAAATTAAATCTGCAGAATCAGAATTAATTGTTATAAAAAATAATGCAAATCAACTTAATGAATTAATTAATAAGTTAACAAAATTGTTAGGACAAGCTAATTTTGCTTTAAATATAGTTGTTAACAATGAATGTGATTGGAAAAAATTGAATAAAGCCGAAAAAGATACTGTTATAGTTGCAATGAAAGCGGCTCAGACATTAAAATCAGTAATTGATATTCCACTATTAACTAAGGAGGGAGTACTTACTAAAGATATAAAAGATATTTTATCAAGAGAAGATTCAGTTTTAAGGTTAGAAATGAATTAAGTTATATATAATTTATAAATTTTTTAATAAAAACTATATAAAATTTTATTTTATGTGAAAGGAAGTTCTATTTATGAGTAAGGAATGTATAGATTGTTATTATGCAAAACCATCAGAAGTTATGGGAATATATTATTGTAAAAAAAGAAAAAGAAAATTGATGGAGAAAATGTAGCATGTAGTAGTTTTGTTTCAGATGAATGTAATTCATGTATAGAATGTTATTATAGTGAGGTAGACACTGGTCTTTTTGCAAGAAGAGATTCATATATTTGTAAAAGAACTAACAAAAAAAATTCTTCTGATGATGTAGCTTGTAGTTATTTTATTGAAGACTAAATTTAGTTAATAGCAAATAAGTATTTGATAATTTATTTTTAATATAGGTTGTTGAATAACTAATTTTTACAAATAATTGTCCAAGAAAATATTCTTAGGAATTATAAATTCCAAGGATATTTTCTACTTTTTATTCCTTGCTGTTTTTTATTAAATTCATCTACCAAGTATGCTAATAATAGCCATTTTATATGACGTTCGTATCGAGCTTGCCCATATAATCTTGGATTTTCTAAATTGTATAATCCTTTCAACATTGAAAATAACTGCTCTATTTTTAATCGATTTTTATATAATCTTTCTCCTATTGGAGATTGCATAAATAAGGCATTTTCATATCTTTTAGTTGTAAATGACTCAATACTTTTTGCTTTACGCATATTGATATCAGTCAATAGATTGACCTTTAAATTAGAAGCAATCTTAAACCAATCTGAAGAATCATATGCTGCATCAGCAAGTATTAAAAAAGGATTATAAATTTTAGCTTCATAAAGTAAATCAGAGAGTTGATTGTCATAAACATTTGCTGTTGTTAAATCAAATATTAAGGGAATTATAATATCAGTAACTGTTGCAATACAATGTAATTAATGGCCCTTAAAATAACCAAGACGAGTACCCTTACCGGATTTAGCTTCGCTATCATATTTAGAACTTCTTAATCCTGTTCCATCTATTGCACACAATCTGGTTTCAGGGTCAATAAGTTCAACAAACATAGCATAAACACCATAATATATATGTTTTTCTAAATGCTTTGCTCTTAATGAAAAAGTAGAGTAATCAGGAACATCATTAATTTGAATTATAGATTTAAATATATGGTCTTGTTTTATTCGATATTCAAGCTCTCTTAGACTAAAAATACTATTTTTAACACCATATAACATACAACAAACTATTTGTTCATCAGAATATTTACGTGGTCTTCCTTTAGTATTTTGAGTATTTGAGTTTAATTTAGTAAATGCAATTTTGACAGCTTCAAAAATTTTATAATAAGTATTTTCCTTTTTAATATTTAATGGTATAATCATATTCAAGTCATTCCTTTTGTGATTTGTTTTTAGGCGAAATCATTATACCACAAAAGAATGGCTTTTTTTATTTTTTTACAATTTTTGTTTATTCAACAACCTAATAAAAAATAAAGATGGCTACTTATTATACAATACATTATATAATGGATTAGTTAAATTAGATAGAAAAGAGTACATTCAAATAAAAAATGTAGAGAAATCAAATTGTAATAAAGAATTAATGAAAAAATTATATGATAATGGATTTTTAGTCTCTAAAACAATGGATGAGGAAATAATTTATGAAAAATTACGTTCAATTGTAGAAAAAATTGATACATTATGAAGAAGGAATAAAACTTTACAATATGAATTTTGAATGTGCAAATAAAATTGTTAAATTTATTTTAGAACATAAAGATGTTGAAAAAGTTAATATTAATTGGTTTGGTGGTGAACCACTCTTAAATATTCCTATTATTGAGTACATTACTGAACAATTAAGAAAAAATAGAATACATTTTAAGGCTATAATAATAACTAGTGGATATTATATTGATAAAGTAGATATTATTACTTTGAAAGAAAAGTGGAATGTAGAAAATATTCAAATAACATTAGATGGAACAAAAGAAGAGTATGAAAAAAGAAAAAGGTATAAAAATAAAGAAAAGAATATTTTTGAAAAAGTTATAAGCAATATAAAAAAATTTATAAATAATAAAATATATGTATCAATTCGTTTAAATATTGATAAGAAAAATAAAGATAATATATTAGAATTAGTTAAATATTTAAAGCATAAATTTTCTTTAAATTCTTATTTGAATATTTATATAGCATTTTTAAATTATAGTTTATTATCTGAATTAATGCTTTCAAAAAAGGAAAGGGAGGAAATAGTTTTAAATATTTATGAAGAATTACCAGTTTATAGTTGTTTGAGTTATGAAAATGTATTATCAAATATTCCACAGATATATGGATGCTTATATGATGATCCTCAAGCTTATGTAATAGATTCAAAAGGATATATATATAAATGTGAACATTATATAGGAATTTATGATAAGAGTATAGGAAATATATATGAAGATGATATAAACAAAAAAATATATAAAATAAAAGGAAAAAGAAGTGATAATACTAAATGTAAAAAATGTGTATTTTATCCAAAATGTTTAAATGGTTGCTATGCTTATTTTTGTGAAAATACAAATTATTGTGGGATAGAAAGATATATAATAAAGGCATATTTAAAAACATTTTAAAGGGATGGTATTAGTATAAAATAGTGGATATGATAACTTGAATTAAGTAAAATAATATTTAGTTAAGAAAGGATATGTCCTAATGGTAAAGCAAAGAGATATACACAAGAATACAAGGATATTATAGTTGATTTGCATAAGTTAAGAATGAATTTAGTAGAATTAAGCAAAGAACATAATATTGCAATATCTACACTAAATAACTAGATTAATAAGAAAAAAGAAATCAAAGTTTCTGATTATGAAATAATGACTAAACAAGAAATAATAGATATGAAGAAAGAAATGGCTAGAATTAAGGAAGAGAATGAAATAGTACACCAAAGGAGGGCAAATAATATCATCAACTTAAGGAAAAATAAAAAAGTTTTACATTATGGAAAATAGTGAATTATTACCTTTGATTTTAAAAGAAATAAATAACTTAATTACTTCAAGTGAATTTAAAGAAATTTATAGTTTAGGTAATTCATTTTGAAGAAATAGAAAATTATTATTCATTTAAAATTTCCAAAAATAACAAAACAAGCTTTTTCTAAAGTAAGATAAAATATATTATCACAAGCTTTTGCAGAATCATGTAGACTTTTTGTTAAAAAATTTTATAGTTTAAATAAGAATTTAAATCCTACATTTAATATTAGAAATAAATACATAATTTAAAATTTACTTTAAGCGGTGGATTTATTTAGTATGAAATTTTTTAGGTGAAAAAAAATAGACATTAAAAAATAATTCTATTTTTAATTATTTTTCTTTAATAGAATAAGTAAGGTGTTTGGTATTGCTAGGTCTAGTTATTGTAAGACTTTAACAAAGTCTGAAATTCCAAGAAATAAAGAAAAAGAAGAACTAAAAGAATTTATACACTTTCATATTGACCTTGGAGCACATACTAGTAATGACATGAGAAAGGAATACTCTAAGCTTAAGATAAAGCAGTCATTTAGTAAGAAAGGCTTTCCTTATGATAATGCTTGTATTGAGTCTTTTCATGTAGCTTTAAAGAAAGAAGACATAAATTTTCGGTTATCAGCTTAGCTGATAGCTAAGACTAGTGTTTCCAAAATTTATAACTACACCGAAAATTTCATAGTGGTTAGTTTGTCTACACTTCATGTGAAAAATTCAAAGTGGTTTTGTATTAAATTTTCATTATCAAAAAAGGATTGTATAATTTAAAAGATAGATGAGTCTAATAAATTATTGGTTATTATATGAAGTTTTAAATATTTGTAGCATATGAAATTTTATTGTCTACAGAAAAGAGGAAAACAGAATTTAATATAGAATTAAACATATAGAAAAGGAGTGATTCTATATGTTTAAGAATAAGAAAGTAAGAAAATTTTATAAAAAAGCTAAAATAGATTTTGGATTTACTGAGAAATATGAAAAGAGTAAGAATATAGTTGATTTTATCATGGAATTAAAAAAATATTTCAAAAATAATGTTGAATATCAAACTATATCATATAAAGAGAAAAAATATCATATAAATGATGTCATGATAATGTTAAAAAATTCTAAAATGGAAATGGAAACAATATTAAATAAACATAATGTATCAATTTTAGTATCAGGAATAACGATTATAACAAGTATGATTGGATGGACATTTTTAAGTAATGATACATTAGAATTTGAGTTAAGAGCAATTATATTTTTATTAGCAATGATATTTTTTTGGTTATTAATGTATATAATAGATTATATGGTTTTATTATATAATGAATTAATAGTAAATGATATTCTTTTTTATGGTATATGTATATCAGTATTGGATGAAATAAAAAAGGAATTTAAAGGAAATAGTAGTGTAACAGAAATTGAAAAAAATTCTATTAAAGAAGTTAATAAAAATGTACAATCTATAATGAATTTTTGGGCTATTGATAAATAAAGGAGAGTAAAATAAAATTGCTTTCTTTTTGGTTTAAATAATATGGAGTATTTGGATTAACAAACATATTGTTTATAGTCATTGTATAAAAAATTAATGTATGTAATTAATCAATAAAATTATTATTTAAGTAATCAGAAAAATAAGAATATGTGTGATGAATAGAATTAGGATAATTCGAAGCTATTGATTATATGAATCCAAATTATCTGTAATAATCATCGCTGGCGGAGCTCTTATAAGAGAGGTTGCATTTTTAAATAGCTGATAATTAGGTGTGAAACCTATTTATGGAGATAAAATAAAAAAATAACAAATATTGTTTTAAAGTTAAGGGTAAGCCTTAAATAATAAATAGCTCCCTTGACTTTAACATAAGTTTCATCAACATACCATTCATCAGAGTTAAAATTTGGGGAAGGGATAATTTTGTTAGAAATATAATTAAACCAACCTGTAAAAGATTTAGTTTTGTTCCAGATAGTAATATGAGATACATACAAATTATAAATATTATTAAGAATTCTTTTTATGGTTCTTGTTGAAGCATTACAATCATAATAAAGAGTAAGAGAGATAAGTATTATATTAACTGAATGTCTAAATTTTTTGAATGACATTTTTGTTTTAAAGTTAAAAGAATTAAGTAGTTTAGAAGCTAATTCAATAGGTAGTTTGAAAGAATAATTATATTTTAGATTGCTACATTTGAAGTGTAGATAAGAATCATATTTATGCTAAATATAAGTTGCTTTTTGGCAAATAGGACATTTAGTATAGCCTTTATTTTTTGAAATAGGCTTTTCTAAAGTAAATTGTAGTTTACAGTGCTTGCACTGATACTTTTGAATACCAAGTTTATTTTTACCAAATTTATAAATATCAGTAGAAAAGCAACAAGAAGGAAAAGTGATTTTTTCAAAAGTATAAATAATTATGCATAACAATCGCTCCTTTCAAGGGGAAATATTGTTCTTTATAATTTTATTGTAAACCCTTATTGAAGCGATTGTCTATATAATATTAACTTAAAAAAATTTTTACTTATAAAAGGGGGCACATTATGGACAGAAAAATGAAAGTGTTTAAGAGATATAGTGAGTCTGTTACTCCAGATCGTTTTGGAGTATATCTAGATGAAACAAAAGATAAAAGTGTACAAATTACCATAGTATTTGGTAAAACAAATTTTGAAGATAATACAATAGATTTAAAAAGTGAAACTTTGTTGGATGTAGATGGATTTAAGACTGTTTTAAAAAGAATGTTGGATGTAGCAGAAGAGGTAAGACAGAAAACAAATAGAGATGTTTTAGATGAAATTCTAAAGTTAATAAATAAAGAAGGTGCTAACAATGAAAAATAGAATGTATGAATATAGTTCAAATGGGAATAATATAAATAATTCAGAAGGAATATTGCCAATAAATAATATATATAGTTTATTATCTAATGAAAACTTAGAAAAATGTAGCAAAAGACAATTAACTGACTTTATAGCAGGATTAAAAAAGGAAAGAGTTAAGGCTGGAATTAATCAGAACAATATTACAAATGTTAAATTTGATGAAAATATCCTTCAATATATTGGCAATCCTTCAAGTATTATTGGAGATAAAGCTATGAATGAAACCTTAAATGAATTTATAAATTATTTAAGAGATAGTAGTGAGTATATAACATCATTTGTTTTTAAAGACGAACAAAAAATGAAAGTATGGGTAATTTTAAATGATTCATGCAGTGAAGCTGGAGATATTATGTTTGATAAATTTTTAAATGACTTAGGTACAGATGATTATGAATTTATGATATTTGACAAAGAGGTTTTAGACAAAGTAAAAAAACAAATAGAATGTTTGGGTTGTAAATACGTGGAGTGTAATTAAAATGCATGCAAAACTTCATAAAAATAAATATCTAAATAATAAAAATGTAGCATTTAAAAATTTTATAAATGATAAAAAGAATAACGAATGGAAAGTAACTATAATATTTTATGCTGCTTTGCACTATATAGAAGGGAGCTTTCCGGTATTTTACAGAACAGAATCACATAGAGAGAGAGGTCATAATATAAAAGTCTTAGCTGAAAGTTGCGATACTAAATGTGCAGAAATCTATTCTGCTATTAAGGTTCCATATTTTAGGCTATATAACTTAAGCAGGAATGCACGATATTATGATATACCTATATTGGATAAGGATGTTAAAAAGGCAGAAGAATATTTGAAGACAATAGAGGAAAATCTAGAATTTAAAGATGAATAAAAGAGAGTGTAAAATAGTCTGTGTAAACTTAAATAAGATGATATATAAAATATCAAATTAAGTATTTTCAGATTATTTTACACTATTATTTTTTGCATTATATTTATTTCATAAGATAAAATATAAAAAGAAGAAATAATTTTTATTTTAGAATAGGTTTATTTTAATTAAATATGATATAATAAAGCACTAAACAAAAAAAGTAAAAGAAGGTGAATTATTTTGAAGTTATATTTAGAAAATTTTGCAAAAATAAAAAAAGCTGATATAGAACTTAATGGAATAACAGTAATAGCAGGACCGAATAACACAGGAAAAAGCACAGTTGGAAAAGCTTTATATTGTATTTTTAATTCTTTTTATGACTTAGATAAAAAGTTAAATAATGAAAAAGTAAATAAAATAATGGATATTATATATAAAAGCTTAAGAACAAATTTAGTAGTGAAAAATATTGATTTAAGAATAATAGAAAAATTTTCTCGAGAAATATCCTCTTCAGAAAACATTTCAAAAGATGAATTGCAAGACAAATTAAAAAAGCTTTTAAAAGTATCATATCTTGATAAGTTACAAGATAATGAATTTGAAATTATAGCTGAAGAGATTATGCAAGTAAATAGTATAACAAAAGAATCTTTAAATAAGGCAGTTCTTAATAGATATTTTTCATCAGAGTTTAAATCTCAAATAAATAATGTTAACAAAGAAAATGATAAAACTAAATTAAGATTGGAAATAAAAAATAAAATATTAGAAATTTCTTTTGAAAAAAATTCAATAATAGATATAAAGAATAATATAAATATTAACACAGATGCAATATATATAGATTCTCCTTTTGTAATGGATGATATAAATTCATATTACAGAATAAAGGGTACTAATAATCATAGGATAAATTTAATAAACAAACTCACAGAAAAAAAGCAAGATAGTGTAGAAAATATTTTTGATGAAATCATAAATAATAAAAAACTAGAGAATGTAATGTCTAAACTCTCCTTTGTTGCTACAGGAAAGTTTAAGGATTTAGATTTTGATATTGGATATCAAGAAAAAGACTATATAAAACCAATATATGTTTCAAATCTTTCAACAGGTTTAAAGAATTTTACTATATTACAAAGATTAATAGAAAATGGATATATTGTAGAAAATGGTCTTTTAATTTTAGATGAACCAGAAATACATCTTCATCCTGAGTGGCAAATAATATTTGCAGAGATATTAGTTATTTTGCATAGAGATATAAATTTAAATATATTATTAAATACTCATAGTCCTTATTTTTTAAATGCCTTAGAAGTATATTCTGCAAAGTATAAAATTGAAGAAAAATGCAAATATTATAGTTCTGAATTAAAAGATAAAGATATTATTCTAAATGATGTTACAAACTCAATAGATATTATTTATAAAAAACTATCAAAACCATTTCAAACATTAGAAGATTTACAATATAGGATTGATGAAGATGATTAATTTAGAAAATTTTAAGAATACATTAGAAAATATATCATTGGACAAAATAAATAGTCAATATATGACAAACTCACAATTAGAAGCTATTGATTTTGATGAGGTAAAAAATGAATATATAAATTCATTAAACTTATATAAGTTTCCCCATTCAAATGATGCTTTATTTATTGATAAAGAAAATAATATGATATTTATTGAATTTAAAAATGGTATAATATCGCAAACAGTTAATTATGAATTAAGATTAAAAATATATGAAAGTTTATTAATATTATTAGACATAATAAATGAAAATATATCTTTTTCTAGAAAAAAGATAAGCTATATACTTGTATATAATGAAGATAAAAAACATAGTAGTAAGTTTTATGATAAAACAAAAAGAGAAGGTATAGAAAGTATAAAAAATAAAATATCTAGCTTGGCAAAAGAAGAAATTGTAAGATTTGATTTAAAACAATATGAAGATATTTATTTTAAAAAAGTTTCAACATATAATAAAAAAGAATTTGAAGAAAAATTTATAAAAAAATATGAATAAAAATAATGCTATTAAATATTAAAAATAATAATTTTAATGGCAAAAAAACTTAGATAATTAAAAAAGAATATTAAAAGTTTCAAATACATTGAAAGTTATTATTTTAAGTTGTATTATATAAACATAAATAGAAGTAATAATTTAACAAAAAGGCATGTTTTTAGACAATGGTGTCAAAGTCATTTTCTAAAAATGTGTCTTTTTTTATTTTTTAGGAGGAATGCACTATGGAGAATTTAGGATATTATAATGGGGAATATGATTTAATTGAAAATATGAAAATACCTATGGATGACCGTGTTTGTTATTTTGGTGATGGATGTTATGATGCAACTTGTGCTAGAAATCATAAGATATATTCTTTAGATGAGCATATTGATAGATTTTATAATAGTGCAGGTTTATTAAGAATTAAGATTCCTTATTCAAAGGAGGAATTAAAAAAGTTACTTTGTGACATGGTTTTAAAGGTTGATTCTGGTAATCAGTTTGTTTATTGGCAAATTACAAGGGGAACTGCACCAAGAAATCATGCTTTTCCAGAGGTTAAGCCTAATTTGTGGATTGTTTTAAGACCAGCTGAAATAGGTGATATGTCTAAAAAGTTAAAGTTAATTACTGTAGAGGATACAAGGTTTTATCATTGTAATATAAAAACTTTAAATCTTTTACCAAGTGTTATGGCAGCACAAAAGACTGCTGAGATGAATTGTGATGAAGCAGTTTTTCATAGAGGTGATAGGGTAACAGAGTGTGCTCATAGTAATGTTCATATTATAAAGGATGGTATTTTTCAAACAGCTCCAACTGATGAACTTATTTTACCTGGAATAGCAAGAGCTCATTTAATAAAGATGTGTAAAAAGTTATGTATTCCAGTTAATGAAAAGGCCTTTACTTTAAAGGAGTTAATGGAGGCTGATGAAGTAATAGTTTCAAGTTCAAGTAATTTCTGTATGCAAGCTACTGTTATAGATGGAAAGCCTGTTGGTGGAAAAGCCCCAGAACTTTTAAAGAAACTACAAGATGCATTAATGGAAGACTTTTTAGAAGCAACTAATTAATATAAAAGTAAGGTGATTTTTATGAATAGAGAGGAACTTAGAAGGTTAAATCTTGGTGAAAGTTTAGATAGTATAATGAATATAGACCCAAGAGGTTATGGAGTATGTAAAATTCTTTATAAGGCTTCAAGAGAATATACTAAAAAGCCCCTTACAATGAATGCAGCCTTAAAGCTTTGTGAAACATTAAAGGAAGGGGATTTAGTTTATTTAATGACAGGTTTTGTTCTTAGACCATTTAAAAAGGCAGAAACTGATGGAATAGTAGGTACTATGCTACTTGCAAGTGCTTTAGTTAAAGCTTTTAATGTTAAGCCAGTAATTATTTGTCAAGAAGAAAATATAGAGGCTGTTAAGAATTTGTCTTATGTCATAGGACTTCATTATCATGATAGTATTGAAGGAATTTATGAATATCCTAAGTCTCTTGCAGGTATAGCTTTTACAAAGGATAAGTCTAAAGGAAAGTATATGGCAGAGGAGTTAATGTCTAAAGGAATGCCTAAAGCTGTAATTGCTATTGAATGTCCTGGGGCAAATTATAAAGGATTTTATCATAATTCTTTAGGAAAGGATATTACAAATCTTGAAGCAAAGGCAGATATATTATTTGAAAAGTTAAAGGAAAAGGGTGTTTTAAATATTGCTATAGGAGATTTAGGAAATGAACTTGGTATGGGGACTTTAAAAGACCATTTAGAAAAGTATATTCCAAGGGCAGCAAAGGGAAGTTGTGATTGTCCTTGTAAGGGAGGATTAATTGCAAAAACTTCTGCTGATAATATAATAACTGCAACAGTTTCAGATTGGGGAACTTATGGACTTATAGCTTATATAGCTTATTTAAAAAATGATATAAATATAATGCATGATAAGGAGAAAGAACTTGAAGCTTTAAAGGTAGCCTCAAGAAGTGGAATGATAGATATGTATGGAGATTTAATACCTGCAATAGATGGATGTAATTCTTCAATGATATGTTCTGTTGTTAATTTAATGAGAGAAATAGTTGATTCTTCATTAAAATTGAAGGAAACTTGCAGTGAATGGTTTGATAAGGTTATTGAACTTGGATTTTTTGATGAAGAAGAAAGTATTAAAGAATATGAGAATATACAAAAAATAGTGTAGGTGATTTTTATGGATTATTCAAATATGAAACCTTTAGAAGTTAGAAAATTAATTCGTGAAGGGAAAATAACCTGTCAAACTTCAGGAATGTGTTTAGGTTATGCTCAGGCAAATTTAGTTATTGTTCCAAAGAATATAGCCTATGACTTTCTTTTATTTACACAAAGAAACCCTAAATCTTGTCCTCTTCTTGAGGTAGGAGATGTAGGAGATAAGTTTCTTAAATATTTAGGAAAGGATATTAATATTGCAAAGGATATACCTAAGTATAGAATATATAAAAAGGGAGAGTTAATTGGAGAATATACAGATATAGAAAAATTTTGGAGAGAGGATTTTGTAAGCTTTTTAATAGGTTGTAGCTTTTCCTTTGAATCAGAACTTTTAGAGGCTGATATTCCTGTAAGGCATATAGAAAAAGGCTGCAATGTGCCTATGTTTAAAACTAATATTAATTGTAATGAAGCTGGAATTTTTAAAGGAAAAATGGTAGTTAGTATGAGACCTATTCCAAAAGATAAAGTAGTAAAATCAGTTCTTGTAAGTGGAAGTATGCCAAAGGTTCATGGGGCACCTATTCATATAGGAAACCCTAAAGATATAGGAATAAAGGATATAAATAAGCCAGACTTTGGAGATAAGGTTATAATAAAGGAAGGAGAAGTACCAGTCTTTTGGCCTTGTGGAGTTACACCACAGTCAGTTATAATGAATGTAAAACCAGAAATAGTAATTACACATTCACCAGGTCATATGTTAATAACTGACATTAAGAATGTAAATTTAAAGTATTAACTTTTTAGGAGAAATTTATGTATAAGGTAGATTTAAATTGTGATTTAGGAGAAAGCTTTGGAAATTATAAAATAGGTTGTGATAGTGAAGTAATAAAATATATTTCATCTTGTAATATTGCCTGTGGATTTCATGCTTCTGACCCTATAGTTATGAGTGATACTGTAAAATATGCAAAAGAAAATAAGGTTTTATGTGGTGCACATCCAGGTTTTAATGATATGCAAGGTTTTGGAAGAAGGGAAATGAATCTTTCATATAAAGAAATAAAATCAATAATACAATATCAAATAGGTGCATTATATGGATTTTTAAAATCTAATAATATGAAGCTTCAACATGTTAAACCTCATGGGGCTTTATATAATATGGCAAGTAAAGATTACAATATGGCAAAGGCTATATGTGAGGGAATATATGAATTTGATAAAGATATTATTTTGCTTGGTTTAAGTGGAAGTGAGCTTATTAAAGCAGCTAAGGATATTAATTTAAAAACAGCAAATGAAGTTTTTGCAGATAGGGCTTATAATGATGATGGAAGTTTAGTTTCTAGAAAAAAAGAAGGTGCAGTAATAACTGATGAAAATTTAGCAATAAAAAGAGTTGTTAAAATGATAAAAGAAAATAAAGTTACAAGTATTAATGGAAAAGAAATAGAAATTATTCCACAATCAATATGTGTACATGGAGACAATTTAAAGGCTTTAGAATTTGTAAAAAAAATAAGAGAAACCTTAGAAAAGGAAGGAATTTTAATAGAGCCTCTTTCAAATATAGTATAAAAGTGTGGTGGTAGTATGGAAGGAATAAAGATAATTCAAAGTAGTGAAAATTCTTTACTAATTCAATTTGAAAATAAAATTGATGAAACTATTAACAGGAAAATAAGAATTTTATGCGACTACTTTGAAAATCATAAAATTAAGGGAATTACAGAATATATCCCATATTATACTGCCATATCTATAATTTATAATCCCTTTGAATTTAAATTACATGAAGGTTTTCCTTTATTAAAAAATGAAATAGAAAATATTATTAATAGTTTAGATTTTTCAAAGGAGTATAAAGAAAATATAGTAGAAATTCCAGTATGTTATGGAGAAGACTTTGGACCTGATATAAAATATGTAGCAAAGTATAATAATATATCTATTGAGGAGGTAAAAAGTATTCATACCTCAGGAAAATATTTAGTGTATATGCTAGGTTTTGCACCAGGTTTTCCTTATTTAGGGGGAATGAATAAAAAAATAGCAACTCCAAGAAAGGAAACTCCAAGATTAAAAATTCCAGAAGGTTCTGTAGGAATTGCAGGAATGCAAACAGGAGTATATCCAATAGAAACTCCTGGTGGTTGGCAAATTATAGGTAGAACTCCACTTAAATTATTTAATCTAGAAAGCCCTAAAAAATCCCTTCTTAAATGTGGTGATATAGTAAAGTTTAAAGAAATTTCTATAAAGGAATATAATAGTTTAAAGGAGACATAAATATGAGTATAACAGTAGTTAAGCCAGGTCTTTTAACTACTATTCAAGATGAGGGAAGAAAGGGCTATGAAAAGTTTGGAATAGTTGTAAGTGGAGCTATGGATATATTTAGCTTAAATTTAGCTAATATATTAGTTGGAAATGATATAAATGAAGCTTGCATTGAAGCTACAGTTTTAGGGCCAGAGTTAAAAATAAGTGAAAATACATTAATAGCAATTACTGGAGGAGACCTTTTACCTACTATTAATGGAGTTAGTGTTGAAAATAATAAACCTATTTTTATAAAGTCAGAGAGTATATTGTCTTTTAAAGGACTAGCAAAAGGTTGTAGAGCTTATATAGCCTTTGCAGGAGGATTTTTAATACCTAAAGTTTTAGAAAGTAAAAGTACCTATATAAGAGGAAAAATAGGAGGAATTAATGGTAGAGTTTTAATTAAAGGAGATATAATTAAAATAGATAAAAAAACTAACCTTTCAGAAAAAATAATAAACTCCTTATTAAAATATAAAGAAAAAAGTGGATTTATTGAGGCTATGTGGTTTGTAAAAAATCCATTTAATTATATAACTAAAAATCAAGTAATAAGAGTATTTGAAGATATGCAATATAACCTTGCAGATGAAAAAAGCTTAAATAACTTTTTTAATAGTAGTTATACAGTAACTTCAAAATCAGATAGAATGGGATATAGGTTAGAGGGAAGCAAGATTAAATTTAAGGAAAAAATAGAGATGATATCAGGGGAGGTTTCCTTAGGAACAATTCAAGTTCCACCAGATGGAAATCCAATTATTTTATTAGCTGATAGGCAAACAGCAGGAGGGTATCCAAAGTTTGCTCATGTAATAAAGGCTGATATTCCTTTACTTGCACAACTTCCACCAAATAGTACTATAAAATTTAAAAAAGTATCTATATATGAAGGAGAAAACCTTTATTATAATAACTATAAATATTTAAATGAAATAAAAAACAGGATAAATCTTTTATAAAAAAAGATAATTAATGAAAAAAGTAAATTATCTTAAAAACATTTGAAAATATTAGACAAATTTTATAAAAGTGCTATAATATAAGAAAAAGGAAAATAAGTCATAATTATGGAACAAAGAAGTTCGTTCAATTGTTCTATAATTATGGCTTTTTTTTATTAATAAACTTAAGGGGGAATAGATATGGCTACATTTACAGAAATACTATCAAAAATTGATGATTTTGTTTGGGGTCCAGTAATGTTAATACTTTTAGTTGGTACAGGTATTTTCTTAACTATTAGAATAGGATTTTTAACATGGCGTAATTTAGGATATGCCTTAAAGAGTGTATTAAGTAAAGAAGCTAGAACTAAAAATAGAGGTACTGGTGATATATCACCTTTCTCAGCTTTAATGACAGCCCTTGCTGCAACAATAGGTACAGGAAATATAGTAGGAGTTGCAACAGCCATGTCTCTTGGAGGTCCTGGAGCACTTGTTTGGATGTGGATTTCAGCAGCTTTTGGGTTAACTACTAAATTTTCAGAATGTATGCTTGCAATTAAATATAGAGAGACAAATGAAGATGGAGAAATGTCTGGTGGACCAATGTACACTATGAAGCATGCCTTTAAAAGTAAGAAATTAGGAGTAACTTTAGGTTTTTTATTTGCTTTATTTACAGTACTTGCTTCCTTTGGTATTGGTAATTTAACTCAAGCTAATTCAATTTCAAGTGCATTAAATGAAACATATAAAATTCCTTTATGGATAACAGGTATAGTTATAACAGTTCTTGCATTATTAATTATTGTTGGTGGAATTAAGAGTATTTCAAAAGTATCTCAAGTAGTTGTTCCAACAATGGCAATATTATATGTTATTTGTGGATTAATAGTTATTTTTGGTAATATAACAGCCTTACCAAGTGGGTTAGTTAAAATATTTAAAATGGCATTTAGTATGAAGTCAGTAGCAGGTGGTGTTGGAGGAACTATAGTTGTTAGTATGACTCAAGCCCTTAGATGGGGAGTTGCAAGAGGAGTCTTCTCAAATGAAGCAGGTCTTGGTTCTGCAGCAATAACAGCAGCAGCAGCTACTACAGATAATCCTGTAAGACAAGGTTATATTAACATGACAGGAACTTTCTTTGATACAATTGTTGTATGTACAATAACAGGACTTGCAATAGCATCTTCTGGAGTTTTAGGTTCTGTTGACAAAGCTGGTGAAATTATAACAGGTTCAGCATTAACAATAAAAGCATTCTCAACAGTTTTAGGAAATTTAGGTGGAACAGTTGTAAGTATAGGAATAACTTTATTTGCCTTTTCAACTATTATAGGTTGGGAATATCATGGTGAAAAAGCATTTGAATATATATTTAAAAAGCCAAAATACAATATTATTTATCGTGTTGTTTTTTCATTAATTGCTTATATTGGTGCAACAACAACTTTAGAAGTTGTTTGGAGTTTCTCAGATGTAATGAATGGACTTATGGCTATACCAAATTTAATTAGTTTATTAGCCTTAAGTGGAGTTATAGCTAAGGATGTTAAAGAATTCCAAAAGATTATAGAAAAAGAAAAGGCAGAGAAAAAAGAAGAAAAATCTTTAAAAAATGAAATTGCATAGTATATTTAACAATATCTTAATTTTAAAATATTAGGTTTCTTATTTTATTAACATAGTATTTACTAAACTATGAGATAATATAAGAAGCCTAATATTTTTTTATAAAACAAAAGTATAAAACAATATTATTTAAATATGTTAAATATAGTAAAATAATATTGAGGTGATATTATGAATAAGGTATTAATATTAAATATGGAACATTTAAAATTAGAAGGAGATATTTTAGATGTAACTTCAGAAAATGCTGGCGTAATTTATAGCTTATCAAAGGAAGTAGAAGAAGAACTTTCTGTAGATTATGTAGAAGAAGAAAGTGAACTTGAAAAGAAAAAATATGATGTATGCACCTTTTTCTTTAATTTAAACAATGTAAATGGAGGGTTAAAAAAAGAAAGCTTAATTAAGAAGGTAACGGAATCTTTAAAGGATAATGGAAGTATATATCTTTGGGATATGAATAAAACTAGGGGAGAGGTTGTAGATTACAAAATAAAAGTTATATTACCTAATAATAAGATAAAGGAAGGAGTTATTAAAAATTTAAATCCTCTTATAAGCTGTAATTTTGAAGAAATTAAAAAAATTCTCTCAAAATATTATATAATAAAAGAGGAAAAGCAATGGGAAGATGTATTTTTCCTAAATGGAGTAAAGAAAAAACACATAAAAAGTGAGGATATTATTTAATGAAAATTTTACTTACTGCAATTAATTCAAAATTTATTCATAGTAATTTAGCTGTGAGATATTTAAAGGCATTTACAAAGGACCTTCCTTATGAAGGTAAAATAAGAGAATTCTCTATAAATGATAGAGAAGAAAGGATTTTAAAAGAAATAATTGAAGAGAAAGCAGATGTAGTTGCTTTCTCAACTTACATATGGAATGTAGAGCTTATTTCTCATGTTGCAAATTTAATAAAAATAGTAAGCCCAAAAACTGAAATATTATATGGAGGTAACTAACAGTTACAAATAAATTATAAAAAGTTATAAATTGATGTTGACTTTTATAATTTAGAAAATTGTTGACAGCCTCCCATATTCGTAAAGAGTATGGAGT
>OBHU01000544.1_pt1 | contig 29086 bp, 22 predicted proteins | sample 1519071 | NCBI WGS metagenome assembly OBHU01 (sample SAMEA2452135, study PRJEB22498) | human gut metagenome
TTTATTTTATCATCAGATATTTATAGTTAAAATACGTGAAATTTTTGACGCTTACTTGTTTACTCTATGCAAACTACAAATATAATTAAATTCTAACACATATTTACTTATTATTAAATAAGTTTGTTTAATTATTTTAAATCAGAAGTCTTACATTATTTTTTTCTTGACTAAATAAATAATTACAATATATTTATTTACCACATAATAAAAAAGACTAACATAATGCAAGTCTTTTTTAATAATCTATTTACTTAATATAACATCACATTCATAAATAGTTTTCCAATATTTAAAACTCTGACTATTTCCTATATTTATATTTCCTTACAACACTTTTTCGCAATTTTTCTATTTTTTGTTGTAACTCATATATACAATTCTCGTCATGGCAAAGCTGTTCTGCCACTTTTAAAAATGCTTCATAATGTTCTTTTTCATCTTCAATATAATGGAAATCAATGTAACATCTATGACACCAATAGTTTCTCATTTCACGAATCTTATCTAATAATTCATAATCCTTTTCTTTTATCTTTGAATATCCTAATTCTTTGTCTAATTCCTTAAACTCTTTAAGCATTCTTCCCATAGGTGCATTACTCACAAAAGAATAATTATCATCAAATTCTCCTTTTTTTAATGTTGAATATATTATTTTCAAATCTTGCTCAATATATTGAACTGACATTATTAATTCACTATGAATTAATTTAAATGTATCATAATCCATTTTCTCATAACTCTCATTAGAATATAAATATATTGTAATTTACCATAACCTTTAATGCTATAGTAGTACCTTTCCAATTTTTATTATCAATGTACTTTTAGCTGTGTTCATATCCTAAGCTTATTTTTTTAGCATAATTTACAAGCCATTCATAATGTTCCCTCCACGCTGCCTTCATTCCTTCCTTGTTTTTCCAAATAGCCTCTGGTCCACTTGTTCTTTCTAAATCAATACCAAAAAATCCATTATTTTCTTTTACTACCTGTGCTGTTCTATTCTTACCACACTGATAACATTTTGTAATATTATTTGATTCCAAGATTACTGCACAGAAGTTTTCCATTGAACGCACTTTTAATATAATTGACAATTTTTCATCAAACAATTTTTTATTTATGCTTTTATGCCTATTTACTATTATGTACTTTCGATTTGAAAATTTCTTTATTTCCTTAGAATACAATAATGGTAATACCTTTTCTGATTTCATGATATCCATTCCATCAACTAAACAAAAAATAACATTATCTTTACCATTTTTAAGTCGATATAATTTTTCTGTAACTTTTTCTGACTTATCCAAAATATTTTGTATTCCATTTACAGGTATCTCAAGTTGCCATTTCTTATTCAATGTTTCGGACATATTACTATTATCAACTTGGGGGTGTCCTAAATCTTTTGTAATTTCATATATATATAACCCGCCTGGCACATTTGTTTTGTCAGAACTTCCGTTAATATTTATAGGTTTCAATTGACCTCCATTTGGATTAAATCCATATACATAATTTTTACTATTTTTAATTTCTCCATCTCCACCCATTGTAACTAACTCATAACATGAATTTTCTATTGCTCTTGCCTTGTTGTATTTGAACCATTTATCATGCACAACATTTCCCCCTGTGCTATTAACAATTAAGTCCACACCACCTGACAAACTATACATTCTGCTAAATAATGAATGATTACAGTCATAGCAGATTGTCATGCCAATCTTAAATCCTTTAAATAAAATTGGTTCAAAAAATCCACTTTCAACAAGCTCTGGATAATTAATAAATTCAAATGTTGAGCAATCTGTCATGGTGTGTTTCATATAATAAGTACACTGCGTCTCATTTTCAGATGCAAAAGCATTTGCAAAAACGCTGTAAATTCTTCCAAATTTATCATATGTATTTATTACTATAGCTCTTCCAAGATCCTCACTAATATCAATACATATACCAAAGACTTTGTTTATGTCATCTTCATCACCCATGTCTACTTCATTCAATATATCTCTTCTAGGGAAATAGCAATTTTCTGGAAATACAATCAAATCAGCATCTGAATTACGTATCAACTTCATATGCTTATCATAATATTTCTTGCACTTTAATTCTTCAGTTTGAAGATACATACATACTTTAATTTTGTCATTTTGATTGTTATATAATTTAATTGGTTGACTATGTGCCAATTTATTATTATCCCTAAAAACTTCTTTAGGCAAAAGTGCTTTTAATTTTTCAATAGCATCTTCTTCTTCAAAATCTATCTGTCCATGCATAATTCTCACAAGATAGTAACCACGCTTACTACATTCTATATCTCTTGTACTGTCATAATAAGCACGAACTTCATCTCTATTTTTAGGAGAATTGTCTTTAGCTTTTATATCTTCACAAGCTTTTATCCATAAGTTTTTGTCATAATATAATGATATATCACCATAAGATTCAAGTGAGCACTTTCTTGCTTCTGAAAAGTGCTGACGCTCATCATACTCAATAATTAATTTCTTGCTCTCACATACAAAGTCACATCTTAACACAACATTCTTTTTTGCAAAACTAGTATCCCCTCTGTAAGAGCTTAAAGAATCGTATAATGTTTTATATTCCTCACAAATATTTTCTGGAGTTTTTAGCCATGAATATGTTTTTTCACAAACTATATCTCCATCAAATAATTTATTCAAAATAAGTTGTAATGCATTTTTTTGTTCAATAACTTTCTTAGATGGAATACTTATCTTTTCAACCTTCTTTTTTATTATTTTTTGTTCTGTAGTTTCAATATTTGAAGATTTTTCTTTTTCTATATTTTTATCAATATCTGCTTTAGTAATTTGTTTATTATTGAAGTCAGAGGTTCCTGTATATACCATTTCAAATCCCAATCTTTGAAAGAATCTTACAGTTTCCATGCCTCCACCAAATTCACTTTTACTTATTTTAACACCATAATGTATTTCATATGCCATCCCTCTAATATGCTTAGCAGGATATTTTTTTTCATTATATATAAGAAATGTTGATTTAGGTTGTGGAAACTCTGGATTTTCTTTATCAAATTTTTTTATTGCATTTATAACATCAATATTTGTTATTTCTGTCCATTTAATTTTTGACAAAATACTACCTCCTTTGTAAATTTATATATTCATCTTTTATCTTTAAATCTATTTAATAAAATTATTTATATCAACATTATACTACATCCATCTATCAAATTAAAACCTTTTCATTCTGAACTTATATTAAATAAAAAGCCATATTCATTTGAATACAGCTTTATAATTCACAAGTCATTAAATATTCTTCTTCATTTTCATTAACAATCTCAAATCCTATTTTTTTATACATTTTTATAGCATAGTTTGCTTTTTGAACAGAAAGAGATGTTTGTTTATATCCTCTTTGTTTTAACATATTAAGCATTTCCCTCATTAATTCAGTACCAATTCCCAATCCTCTATACTCTTTATATAAAGAAATAGCTAATGAAGGTGTTAAATTATTTATATGCCCATAGTCATTCATAATACGAACCCAAACAGCACCAACTATCTTTTTATCAATTTCTGCTACCAAACCCATATCATCTTTTTTCATTCCAAAATCTTTTATATATACTTGTAACTCAGGTTCTTTAATAATTGCTTTTGGTGGAGGAGATATTCCTTCTGATACAAATATAGCTTCATATAAAAAATTCTCAAGTAAACTATATTCTTCTTTTAACATCTCTCTAATTATATAATTCATAGAAACTTCCTCCATTTAATTTATTTCTTCAATTTTACATTCATGTTCTTTTGTTTTAGAGTTATAGCAAATTCCTACTGCTAATATTTTGCTACTTGCATTTTCTTTCTTAAATTTTTCAAAGTATTCTTTTTCTTTTATTTGTTTTATTGCAATTTCTGGCGAACTATCTTTTTTTAATTCAATAATAAATGCTGTATCTCCTTTAATTCTTGGATGAAAAGCAAAATCTACATAGCCTTTTCCACTTTTTTCTTCTCTTTCAACTCTATAATCATCTCTTGCTGCTAAATATGCTAAGGTAATTACACATGAAAGGCTATTTTCATCATTATATTGAAGTATTGGTATTTCACTATTATGAATGTTATGAAGTTTTCTTATTACAGTATTTTCATCTTTATCTAAAGTAGCATACAAAATATCTTCTGAATTTCTTGCAAGTTCTGCCACATATCCAAAGGATTTGTCTTTTATAGCACTTTCAAATTCTTGCATAAGTTCTTTATTAGGTATCCTTAATATCCCTTTATGATAGGATAGAAAACCATATGTTATCATAGCTGAATATATTTCTTCTCTTGTTTTTGGAGCTTCTTGCCCTGCACTATAATTTTTCTTTATCTTTATTCTTACTGAAGTGTTATTTATCATCCTTATAACATCATCTTTAACTGCACCTATATTATATTTCAAATAAAATAATACTTCATCCATTCTTCCTGTATTAGTCCAATAACTTCTACATATTCCATTTTGAAGTGCTTTAACTACTGACCTAGGATTATATATTTTTTCTCCATCTTCAGTTAAGTATCCATTATACCAATTACTTATTTTGCTAAAAGTAAGAATATTTTGTTTACTACACAACAATTTTACTTCATTCTCTGTAAAACCAAAATATTTATCATAAACACCATCATTAAGCATTGTAAATTCATCAAACATATTAAGAGCAGAACCTTCTGAATATTTTTTAATTGGAAGTACTCCTGTCATATAACAAAGTGCTACATAAGGTTTATCCTTTAAAAGATTTCTTAAAAATTCTAAAAAATCTTGTTGATTTTCTTTAAATAAATTATGACTAAATATATAATCCCATTCATCTATTATAAATATAAATTGTTCCTTAGTTTCTAAAAGTATTTTGTATAATTGTTGGTTTTGTTCAATTTTTTTATCTTTAAATATTTCTAATATATCTTTCTTTATTTGCCCTTCTATATTATTAATGTAATTACTATATACTAATTCATCACTTGGTATATCACTAAATGAAATATTTATAACATTATATTTATTTAAATTTTCTAAATAAGAATTTTCTTTCCTTATATTAAGCTTGTCAAAAATATCCTTTGAATTATAGCCTTTAGTATAATAAGCTCCTAGCATATTTATTATTGAAGACTTTCCAAATCTTCTTGGTTTTGTTATACATATATATTTATTAGGTGTACTTATAAATGTATTCAATTTCCTTAATATATTAGATTTATCAATGAAATACTTTGAGTTTGCTAATTCATTAAAATTTCTTAATGCTGTATCTGTATTTAAATAAATAGCCATTTTTTCACCTCCAATTATTATAAATTCAATACCACTAAAGTATTATTTCTTAAATATTCTACATTTTTTCTTAAAGAAACTTATACCATATTTAATTATTTTCTCATATCCTTCTTCTATTAATTCTATATCATAGTTTTTGTTGTCTATTTGTTTTAAGGCTTCCTTGCATTTACTATCTAAATCTTTTTAGTCTATCTGCTACTTTAAGTTCTATTATTATAGCTATATCTTCTTCTGGATTAGTTATAAAAATATCTTTTTTTCCATCTCCACTTTCTCTGTTTGACTTTATTATATAATCTTTCATGTTTAATAATATACCTACCATAAATCCATAATAAAAGTTTTCATAAGAATCATGGAAACTTATTGTATTTACTAAAAGATTTCTTATCTCTTTTTCTAATAATTCTATATCCCCATTTATTAAACTATTAAAAAATGTTGTTAAATCTTTTTTAGCTACACTTTCCCTAAACCACCCTATAATTTTATTCTTAAAAATATATTTTACTTCTTCATTAGGTATTTTTAAACACATTGTCTCATTATTATAGGAAGTTACTTTAAGGTATCCTGTTAAAAGCAATATATTCCATAAGCTATCACTTGTAGTATATAAATCATCATAAGTTACATCTAAATGTACTTCTTTATTTATACTTTCACCTTTCATTAAACTCTCTATCTCAGATTTAGTTGTTTTATCAGCTCTTTCTATTAAGGTTCTTACTATGCTGTTTGAACTTGTGTTTGCCCAATAAGATAATGGAAACTTATTTTTGTCTAGTCTTAAATCACTTATATACTTCATTAGGCTCCAAGGATTATAAACTTCCATATCACTAAAATTGTATCCGCCATACCATTTTTTTTCATCTTTATATTTATCAGGAATCTCATAATCTTTACATATAGCAAAAACTTCATCCTCTGTAAATCCAAAAAATTCTCAAGATAACTATTATCTTCTTCTGTTTTCTCAAAAAAGTATTTTAGCATACTCATATTTAAAGTCTTTCCAAAACGTCTTGGTCTTGTTATTAAAGTAACTTCACTTTGCATATCTAATAAATCTTTTATATAAAGAGATTTATCTACAAAATAATAACCTTTATCTATTAACTTTTTAAAATCATCTACTCCTATAGGCAATTGCTTATTATTCTTTCACACCTTTCTAATTTATTTCTTCAATTTTACATTCATGTTCTTTTGTTTTAGAGTTATAACAAATTCCTACTGCAAGTATTTTTCTTCCTACATTTTCTTTTATAAATTTCATGGAATAATCTTTTTCTTTTATTTGATTTATTGCTTTTTCTGCTGTATCATCTTTTTTTAATTCAAGTATTATTGCAGTTCCATTTTTCTTTCTTGGATGAAACATAAAATCTGCATAGCCTTTTCCACTTTTTTCTTCACGTTCAATTTTATATTCATTTCTTGCTGAAAGATATGCTAAAGTTACTACACATGATAAACTATTTTCATCATTATATTGAAGTATTGGAATTTCACTATTATGAATATCATTAATTATTTTTTCCATGGTCTTTGTATCTTTCTTTAAAGTTGCCTTTAGCATATTTGATGAATTTTTAACTATTGTCATAACTTCTCCAAAGGATTCATCTTTTAAAGCCTTTTCAAATTCCTTCATAAGTTCTTTATTAGGAATTCTTATTGTTCCATCATAATAGGATAAAAAACCATAAACTATCATTGCTGAATATATTTCTTCCCTTGTTTTTGGTGCTTCTTGCCCTGCTCTAAATTCTTCATCTATAAATATATCAACAACATTTCCAGATACCATTTCTATAACATCATCACGTACTTCTGCTATATTATATTTTAAGTAAAATAATACCTCATCCATTCTACCTGTATTAGTCCAATAGCTTTTACAATAATTATCACTTAATGCACAAACTACTGAACGTGGATTATATACTGAATTTCCAAAACAATCTAAGTATCCATTATACCATTTTGTAATTTCCTTAAAGGATATTTCTCCATTTCTTTTACATAAATCTTTAACTTCCTCTTCTGTAAAGCCAAAATAATCTGAATACACTCTATCATTAAGCATTGTATATTCTCTAAACATATTAAGAGCAGAACCTTCTGAATATTTTTTAATTGGAAGTACTCCTGTCATATAACAAAGTGCTACATAAGGTTTATCCTTTAAAAGATTTCTTAAAAATTCTAAAAAATCTTGTTGATTTTCTTTAAATAAATCATGACTAAATATATAATCCCATTCATCTATTATAAATACAAATTCTTCCTTGGTTTCTAAAAATATTTTATATAATTCTTGATTTTGTTCAATTTTTTTATCTTTATATGTTTCTAATATATCCTTTTTTATTTGCTTTTCTATATTACTAATATAATTACTATATGTTAATCCATCACTTGGTATATCACTAAATGAAATATTTATAACATTATATTTATTTAAATTTTCTAAATAAGAATTTTCTTTCCTTATATTAAGCTTGTCAAAAATATCCTTTGAATTATAGCCTTTAGTATAATAAGCTCCTAGCATATTTATTATTGAAGATTTGCCAAATCTTCTTGGCTTTGTTATACAAACATAACATTCTGATGTGCCAAGTAAATTGTTAAGCTTATCTATTATTAAGGATTTATCAACAAAATACTTAGATTTTATTAACTTCTTATAATTTTCAAGGGCTGTATCTGTGTTTAAATAAATAGCCATTTTCTTTTCGCCTCCAATGATTGTAAACTCAATACCACTAAAGTTGTATCCATTATATCATTAGTATAATAAATAAAAAAGATGCCTTGTCCAAAACAAATAAGCATCTTTTTATTTTAATTTTGTTTATCTCTTATTGCATACATAATATTATCAATTTCTTCACTAAGTTCAGTACTATGGGATTTTGCCCATAATAGTGCTTCTTAGGATTACATTTCTTCTGGAATTGGCTTTCCAAGTTTCATTTCGTTTTTAGTGCCAAAGGTTCTTCTTACAAGTGTTTCTACATATTTTCTAATAAGTGTTTCATCATCTATTATAGTAAATAATCTTAATGTATTTGTTTGATTTATCCAAACAATTTTCATAGGAGCTCCTAATGTTTTACTAATTCCTGCAATACTAAGAAATCCATTTTCTGTTTCTAACTCAGGTAAATTTAAACATTTATTATTATTGCTCTTATATGCTTTTGTAATTTCTATTTCTTCAGATGCTAAATTACCAGTAGTAACTTGAGAAATATTTTCTAAATCTGCTGTGGCCATATAATCAGCCCAGTTAATCATATATTCCCAACCATAGCCTTTTGATGCTAAAAGAATATCATATTGATTCCATGGTCCAGAATATACATGACTTATTGCTCTTATATAAGTAATATCATCAATATACTCTTCTTTCAAATTAGCTGTTTCAGTACTACTTTTTATTTTATTTTTAGAACTATCTTTCTTTTTAAATAAATCAAATATTCCCATAGATTAGTCTAATCCTTTCATTAATTAAATATTTTTTGTTATATAAGTCTTATATTTATTGCTTTATATGATTTTTTATTTTTCTTTGTATCATAGGATTCTATTATATTAAAAATAACTTTTTTATTTAATATATTACTCTTATCTTTAGCTTTAATATCTTTTACTTGGAAAAATATATCTTTATCATCACAGTTAATAAAGCCATATTTATCATTATTTATTTTAGTTATTATTCCTTCTTTTTCAGGTACTAACTTGTTGTATTCTTCTCTCCATATATTTTCACATTGTTTTTTTATATTATTTTCATCAACAATAATATCTTTTAATTTTTCAAGTTTATTTGAAATGTTATTATCTTTTTTCCAATTTTCTTTTTCCCTAATATTTTGTATTAAAAGATAGTTTAATTTTCCTTCTTTTTCTCTATTATCTTCAATTAAAACATCTCCAATTTTTTCAATTAATTTTATCTTTTTCTCTAATTCACCACTTTTGCTTAATATTCCTTCATATAAATATTTTTTAGCTTTTTCTATTTCTCCTTGGCTTTTGTATATATCAGCTATATCTTCTTTTACATAAAAACAATCCTTTAATAAATCAATTTCTAAAAGTAATTCTTTTGCCTTTTCTATTTTATTAAGTTTTATTAATGACCTAGAAATTTTTAAATTATACCAAAATGCATCATCTGACATTATATTTTCTTTATAGAAATTTGAAATAGCCTCTTCTGAATATTTAATACATTCTTCATATTTACCAATTTTTAAGCAAGCTTTTGTATATAAAGAATACCACTTTTCCTTATGGGACTTTGTTTTTCTTTCCTTTTCTGTTTTATTATTTTGCCTTTTAGAGGATAATATTTCATGTGGAATTTTATTTAAATATTTATATATATATACATATGAATATTGGGTATTTTTATTTTTAAAATAATCACAAAGATTAAATACAGTTTTAATATAAATTAAAGTATTATTTTCGTTATTATTTAATATATAATCTGTTCCTTCAATAAACTTTTTTTCTGAAATATTTTCTGGATTTTTTAAATACTTTTGATATATTGCCCAACAATAAAGAGTATTTAAATAATCTTTTTCAGGTTTTAAACTTCTATATCTTTTATATGTTTCTATTACCTTATCATAATTTTTTAATTTATAATAACTATTTCCAAGATACCATAATTCATAAATGTTTAGTTCATCTTTTTCATTACATATTTTTATTATTTCTTCATATTTCCCTAAAGCATATAATTCCTTCATTTTCATCACCTAATATATTAGTTTCTTATTTTTTTATATAGTTTTTCAAGAATTTTAAAGTTATCTTTGTTTTGCTCACAAATTTCTTTATCCCTTTCATCACAATACTTTAAAAGCTTGTCTGCAAATACTGAAAAATCAATATTATCATTTTCATAATTTTTTAATATAGAATAATACTTATCTATTTCAGAAAAATCCTGTTCTATCTTTTTTTCTTCCTTTTTTTCTTCATATTTTATACAATCACGCATATCAAATTGCTTTTTTACTATATCTACAAGATTCTTATCCCAATTTCCATTACAGGTGATTTTAAAACTTTTATAAACATTTATTATTGCAGAGGAACTATCATTTTCAACTTTATATTGAATTGCATATTGAATTTCTTTTAATTCTTTTAAGGTAATATTATACTCACTTTTTAAAGTATTAATAATCTTGTCCATTTCCTTTCTTATGTTCTCATAATATTTTTCCATAATATTTCTCCTATATATCTAAAGTTAATTGACTATAATTATCACACTTAACTGAAGGCATCTTTCTTATTGTTATTTTTTCATCACCTACTAGTTTACCTAGAAGTAGTGGAGATTTTTCATCATAATTTTTTGAATTTTCCTCTACCATTTTATAATTAAAATTAGCATAGCAATAAGCACAATAATGTTTGCAGGTATTATATGAACCTATGTCAATGCTTTTTATACAACCACATTCTTTTCTTTGAGTATCATCTTTATTTACCTTTAATTCACTATTTAATATTTTAGAAATAAGCCTATCATCAATACATTTTCCTTTTTTTATGCCACAGTTTAATAAATCAATATCTTCTGAACAGGTTTCAATAATTATGTTATATTTTTTAGCTATATTAGCTAAATTTCTTCCTATTTCATACATATCTTCTTTTTTTATTTCATGTAAAGATAGTTCTTTTGTATTTCTCTTAGTTTTTTCATACAAATCTAGAAAACTAATAACACATTTTTCTGTATATCCCTTTAGCCTTTTGCAAATTTCTTCAAACCATTTATAATGATATTCTTTTGAGTAATAATCATTTATAAGTATTGGGTCATATCTCCATATTACCTTTTCTTTTCCGATTTTTTCAGATAACTGAATAAAGGTTTTTATTAGTTCTGTCTTTTTTCTTGTTCCTTTTTCTATATCTTTTCCATAAGAATTTAAAGTAAATTGAAAATAATACTTAAATCCCTTACTATCTAAAATACTAAGACTTGGTATCATTGGTTTTGGATCTTTAGTCCAAAATACAAAGCAATCAACAGTATCTAAATTAAGTTCTATTTTACTTACCTGTTTTCTATTAAAAGGATTTACTACATATAAAAAGCCTTCATTTATTCTATTTATAAACCACTTGCTATAAAAGGCTGGTATATCTGTACGCCTACTTGCACTTATAATCATTATCTTTCACTTCCTAATTTTTTTTAAACAATTCTGCATCAAATCTTGCAAAAGCTTGCTTGTAAAAATAAAAATAGTCTAGGGAGCTAGTTTTTTCACATGACACTTCTTCTTTTATAGCTTCTATTACATATTTTAAATTAGAGCTAAATACAATTGATTCAATATCATCTTCATAAAGCTTTTTTATAGTTTTATATAATCCATAAAATATTGTTTCATTTTGAGATTTTTTATTTTCTAAATCAATAGTATCACCATTAATAGTCAATTTAAAAATTTCCCCTTTTTTAACTAACTTTATTTCAGCATCAACATAAAGAACTTTCCTAGTAATTGTAATGAAAGGTTTTAGCTTTTCCTTTCCTATTAAATAGCCTACCATGTTTTTAGCAGCATATTTATTTAAATTATTATATAAATATTGTGTTTCAAAAGATTTTAAACACAAATAACATCCTGAATCCTTTTCACATTTACAATTAGATATTATTTTATAGGTATTACCTAAAAAGTTATTAGTATTTTTCTTTATCGCATTTAATATAACTTCTAAATCAAAATTTCCATTAGCATTTTTATCATACATAATTCCATAACTACAATTATTCTCTTCATTAAAAATAAAATCTGTTTTTATTTTTTCATTAGCAATTAATGCAAGTTCTGAAGAATCAAGACCAAATTCTTTCATAATAGATTTATGTAAGAGTGCTAAAAAGCTTATGCTTTGCTTTTCACTTAAAATATCATCATGAAATCTAAATAATATAATATTTGTTTTTAATGTATATCCAAATTGTTCTTCTTTATATTTAGCAATATATTCAATAATTCCATTTGATATATAATATACTTCTATTGGACCTTTCTTAAAGCTAGGTTCTAGTTTTTTACTTACTTTTATATTTAAAAAACATTTATTACTATTTGTTAATCTTTTAACTTGCATATAATTTGAATCTTCTTTGCATAAAATGTTTTGAATATCAATAACCTCTTCTTCTTGCATATTTATAAAGCTTTTATTTCCTTTAGGTTCTAAATAATAATGTTTATTTCCTATAAACATATAACTTCTAATGTTTAGTGTTTTATATCCTATATCTAATTCCCTAGTTGCTAAAATTTTATCATCTTCATCATATAAATTTACAACTTTAGAACTAAAATTATAATCTGGATAAATAGAATTTTTATAACAATCTTTATCCCTTTTCTTTGCAAGCTTTATTTTTAAAAGCCTTATATGTTCATTTATATCAATTTCACAATTAAACACCTTTTCACAAGTTTCTTTTAAGGGCAATATTTTTGAATTTTTATATATAATGGTGTTTACATGTTTATTTAAAACCATTTTATTGTTTAATTTAAATCTTGGTGGATTAATAGTTCCTTCAATTATTTCTTTTGGATTATGAAAATAATACCAATCATGACTATTGCTTTCAGAACATATAGTAATTATTGCAGCAAATTTATCATTTTTTCTTCCTGCACGTCCTGCACGTTGACAATAGTTTGAAGAAATAGGTGGAACCCCTAGCATATAAACAAAAGATAAATTTCCTATATCAATTCCCATTTCTAAAGTTGGTGTAGCAAAAAGTAAATTTAATTTTCCCTGTTGAAAGTCTTTTTCATATATTTTCTTTTCTTCTTTATCAACCTCAGAGGTATGTACTCCTGCTTTAAATTTAATATTTTCTAAAATTTCACTAATACTATTATACTTACTTTTTTCATTTAATATTTTTATATTTTTAGGATTTAAATAAAATAAATTTTCCTCTTCTATAAATATATCTTTCTTTACTAATTCTTTTGCTAAGTTAATTATTTTTTCATTTCCTAGTCTTTCAATAAAACTATTATATAATCTTCCCCTATCAGTTAAAGATATATAGCTTTTGTTTTTATTAATATTAGATTTAAAATCTACTTTTAATCCCTTTGGTTTTATAAAATCAAATCTATTTAATTTAATAAAAGTACCTAAAGATAAAGTTTCATGTAAATATAAGCTATTTTTATAGGCAATATTCACTAATTCCTCTTCTTCATCACTTAAGTTATATGATGTTTCAAATTTACTTAATAGCTTTCCACTTTTTTTTATAAATCTAAAAAACCAGCATTTAAAATCCTCTATATTTATATCTTTACAATTAGAATTTTTATTGTATTCATTTATTAATTCTATTCCTTCATTAAGTGCATCTATAAGACTTTTTGATTTACCATTAAGAACTAATTTTAATATTTCATCATAACAAGAACTAAAAAAGAAGTCATTATAAATATTGCTATTTCTTCCTGACCTTTCACGATTATCTTTAAATACTAATATTTTTCGATTATCATAGGGCATATACATAAGATTTTTTCTTATAATTTGATACTCTAAATCTGTCTTATATAATTCTTCATCTTCTTTAACTAAATTTATTGTTTCAAAATTCATGCTTTCATCTTTTATTACCTCATAACATCCATCTTTTTCAATGTCTAATTTAATCTTATTATTTATAGTTTCAAAGTTTGTAAATTTTAATTTATTGGTATAATCATAAGATATTTTATTATTAAAATTTAAAAATACTATATTTCCATTATTATTATTATTAAAAGGATATATACACCCTTTTTCTAAAGTTCCCATTAATAAATTTATATCTCTTTTATATACTGGAAATACTAAATTACCACAATCATTACATCTTTCAACATAGGAAGTATAATATTTACCACATTTACAGCATCTTTTTACTTCATTTTCTCTTTCTAAAAAAAATAAATGTATTTTAAAATCAAGTATAGGATTATTTGGATATTTTTCATTTAATTTAACTACTTTATTTAATAAATCTTTTAGTTCTTTTTTACTTATATTTAGATTTTTTTCCTTTAAAATATTTATTATTTCATCAAAGGATTTACTTCCATCATAAAGATTTTCCTTTAGTATTTTTATTACTGGATTATTTAAAGTATCTAAATATTCTTTGTCTTTAATATTCATAAATACAGGTTCTTTTTTACTAAAGGTTGGCTGAATATATTCATACTCTTTTTCTTTAACATTAAACATATTTTGAATAAATTCATCTATTTCTTTTTTTCCTGTAATATAACCACCTGTTTTTTCTCCTTCACTATTTCTATCTAAAGTAGCACTACACCCAATTTGCACTATATTATTGTTTGAAGAAAATCTATAACGAAGTCTATGAAGTAAATATTTAATATTTAAAGCCTTATTTCCATTGTATACATGAATTTCATCTAAAACTATATATTTAAAAACATTATTAACATCTGAAAATAAATTATCATATCTTTTGTTTGTAAGCATTCTTTCAAGCATTACATAATTAGTTACTAAAATATCTGGAGGATTTTCAATAATATCATCTCTTGTAATAACATTTGAAGAAGATTTAACATTTTCTCTAAAAGGTACATCACCATTTATAATTCCATAAGTAATATTAGTATTTTTTGTAGCCTCTTCAATTCTTCTAAGCTGATCAGTTGCTAAAGCATTCATTGGATATATTATTATTGATTTTACCCCTTTTTCTGATTTTTTATTCAAACAATAATTAAAAATTGGTATAAGAAAAGATTCTGTTTTTCCACTTCCTGTTCCTGTGGAAATTATAGTACATTTTTCATTTAAAATTGATTTAATAGCCCTTTCTTGATGAGCATACAAAGAACCATGAAAATTTAATATATTAGGTAAGTTAGAATTTAATTTGTTTTCAATACAAAACTCCTGAAAATTTTTTCCACTTTCATATTTTTTATTTATGGAAAGTATAATATTTTCATCATTTTTCAATGCTTCTATTATGTTATTTAAACCACTTTCTAATTTTTCATCTAACTTATCTTTTAAGCCATAATTATTTCTTATTAATCTTTCTAAATTCTCATTATATGTATTAATTAGTTCAAAACAAACTTCAATTTTATTCATTTAATCACTTTCTTTCTAGTATTATATAATTATAGTTAGTATTTTTCTTTGCAATATAATTGTTCCCCCCTACAAAAATATATTCTTTCATTTTTTCTGGCATATCTATATGAAGTCTATAAGTATCCTTACCATTTTCTAAAACATTCATATATTCACCTGTTGATTTTTTCAAATAATTAATTACCTCTTCTACATTGTCATATTGTAAATCAATAATAATAAAATAAGCTCCTGATTTCATTACTTTAAACTTTTCCATTAATGTTTCTTCAAATTTTTTTGTATCTTCCATGTGATTTATACAATTTTGCATAACTATAATGTCACTTTGAAATTCTCTTTCCTTACAAGTAACCCATCTATTGCATACATTACTACAACTCTCCATAAAATTACATCCATATATATTATTAACTTTAATACGCAAATTTCTTAAAGTTGTTAGCAATATTTCAGTTACTCTTCTTTGATTATCCCATTCACCTTCATGGTCATATAAATTGCATATAATTTTTTTATTAATTAAATATTCATTTAATGATTTTAAACATCCATATACTTCAGGACCAGGACCTGCTCCTAAAAAGCTAACATTAATAGTAGTTTTTAATAAGGTTTTAATTTTTTTATTAATATATTTATTCATCAAAGTATATATAGGACCTATATAATTAGGATAATAACATAACATATAAGCTTTACGAATTTCACTTTCTTCATAAGGTGTATTAGGAACATTCCTTTTATAACTATTTCTAAGAATAGCTATATACTTTTTTATATCTTCTGCCCTATTTTTAGTTAATTCATCATAATCAAAACCATAAGTTTCTTTAAAAATTAATTTATAAATATTTTTTTCCTCCATATAAAATTAAATATAAAGGAGTTGTTATACTATTGTTACAACTCCTTATCCTTTCTTAATATTTTTATAACTAATTTATTCTTTTAATCTATTATTAACTTTTGTCCAATGTTTCTTTATTTGATTTCTAATATTATTTTTTAACACTTTACTTTCATTAAATATTTTTTCTGCTTTATAGGCATAAGTTAAAAAGTTTCCATATTTTTTATAAACATTTGGACGGCTTCCTAAATGGGTATAACTTCTGTATAATGCTTTTTTACCAGCATTAAAACTCCTTTTATTTTTAAATGTTTTTATTCTTTTAATTTTTTTATATGCTCTACAATAATATTTAAAAAGACTTTTTTCACGTATTCTTACATATTCTCCATCATAACTAAAGCCTAAATAATTAACTGATTTTTCTTTATCATTTAAATCAGTAATTTTCCCATTAGAGTAAAAATATTCACTAGTTTTATCCTCATTTAATTTTAAATTTGGTATTTTATCTTTAGTATTAAAAACAAAATCTCTAATTTCTAAATATTTAGTTGAATTTTTACTCATTGGAATAGCAATTATTATATCGTCACTATATCTTCTATAAATACCTTTATTTTTCTTTACATATTCCTTTAAAATTTTATCAAATTCTATCATATATATATTGGCATAAATAGAACTTATACATGCTCCTTGGGGCACTCCGTAATCATTTTCATTAGTTTTTAAATATATCTTTTTAAAGGTTTTAAATTCTTTAGTATCAAAATACTTATTTAATTGACACATATCTTTAAAAGGTACATCCTTAAATTTTTCAATATCTTTTGAATCAATATAAGAAAACTTTGTAATATTTTTATATACAGCATATTCTCCATCACTTAATGGTTGTCCTAAATTTACTTTTCTAATTTGTTCTTTTAAATATTTATGGTCTAATCCATCAAAGAAATCAGAAAAATCTCCTACAAATACATATGCACTTTTACAATTAACAATAAATTCAAAAACTTCCTTTGCATAATGAATATTACATTTATCATTTTTACAATTTCTATAGGCTATTGAAACTTCATCAAAGCCCTCATTTTTAATATAGTTATTATATTTATTGTTTAATATATCTCCATAGTATTTATAAATAGCTTTATCAATATAAGCTGCTGAATATAACTGACGCTCTTTTATTTTTACTTCTTTTTTTTCTTCATTTATTTTTTGATATTTTTTATATTTAATTTGAAAATGAATAAATGGATAAAAACTATGACTTTTTACCCACTTTTCATCTTTTATTTTTATATATTCTTTATTATTTTTATCCATATTTTTGCTCCTAAGAGCTTCCTAAATATTAGGACCGACGGCATCTAATTTAGGAAGCATTAAGATATATTCACAAAGCCTAAGCCTTGAGCCGCCTTTTCCTGTAAGTTTTAACAGGACAAATCTTATCTATCTAATATTTTAACAAAAGCCTTAACCTAAACATATAAATTAAGATGTTAAAATTTCCTTATAGCCTTTTCTATAAGTCAAATATATTATAACATATTTTTCATTTAAAGTAAATATTTATATATATTTTTTTGCATTTTTCTTCATTTATCTTTAAAATATCTATTAAAATTAATCAAAATATTTTTCTAGTTCCTTATATTCATCTAAATAATTTAAACAAATAAAAGCATATTCACCTGTTGAAGTATTTTGCTTAACTCTAGACATTGAAATAAATAAAGCATCATTTATAATTTTAGACTGTTCTATTATACTATTACTAGTATCTGGTGCAATTTCAAAAACATCCTCTCCTGAAAAGTCAAAATCATTATTTATAGAATTAATCTCTAAATTATTTTCTTTAGATATTCTTTTTTCTATTTTATCTCCTTTATAGTATGTTTTTACATCATCTAAAACTAAAATAACATTTGGAGTTTGCCATCCTTTATAGCTTTGAAAAGAACATACTTTAAGACGACCTGTACCTCCTTGAAATTTAAACTTTTCTTTTCTTCTTTCCTTTATATTTTTAGTTCCACTCATATCATAAACATGAGAAACCTTTACTCCTCTTTCTTCAAAGTACTTTACTATTTCTATTCCTGTATTTTCATTTGTAGTTAATATTGTAATATCTTCTATTGCATTTCCATTTTTCTTTAGTTCTTTAAACTCTTTATATATTTTTTCCATCTTTTTTTCTAAAGATTCATTTTCTTCATTAATCCAAGATATTTTACTTAAAAAATTAATTTCTTCATAGGCATCCTTTGGAATTAATATTTCCTCTTCATTTATATTTAACTTTCTACGAAGTAATTGAATTTTATTTATAATTTCTTTAGGCATTCTTTCTGAATATCTTAATTTACCAACTTGTCCTTTAAAACCAATATTTTTTATTTGTTTTGGGTCTTCAATCCAAACTCCATGACCATATATATCCTGAGCTTCATCATAAACTACTAAAACTTCCCCCTTTTTACTAAAAAACTGCTTTAAAAATAAAATCCATTCTCCTTGAAAGTCTTGACCTTCATCTATTAAAATATAATCATATTTATCTTCATCTGGATATGGTTCTTCTTCCATAAGTTTATTTAATACTTTAATCCAATTTAAAGTAAAGTCACCTTTTTCTTTATTAAATGTTTTTTTATCATCTTTATTAAATACTTTATTCTTTTCTTTACATGGTTCTATTTCATAATTTGCAAATAATTGACTTAAAAATCCATGAAAATGTGTTATTTCTAAAAGCTCTCTCAATTTACCTCTATCATCTTTGTCATTTGTTCCAAATTGAGTACTACATAAATCCCTTAAATAATGTCTAAGAGTAATATTATAAGTTAAAAGTAATACATTTTTTCCTTTCTTTAATGCCCTTGTAGCTTTTTCTGCTAAAATTAATGATTTTCCAGAACCTGCAACTCCCTTCCATCTACGAGTGGAATTTTCCTTTAACTCAGCTAATTTATTTTGTTCAGGATTTAAAATCATAGGCTTTCTTCTTTCTTCACGATAATCTGCCCCCTTCATAAATGCACTTATTTCTTCAACTAAATGTTCTAATTCATTATTTTCATTAAATTTACTTTCTTTATTGTTTAATAGTGCATAGGGATATCTATTTCTATTTTTCAAATAACCACTTTTAATATATTCAATGTCTTCAATGGTCCAAATTTTTGTATGTTTTTTCTCTGAATTATAAAACCTTTCTTCCTCTGAATCATAACAAAATTCTTTTACTTCTTTTCTGTTTGCTCCATAGAAAAATACTACTGTTTCTATATAGCCATAGTAATCACCATAACTTTCAACTAACTCTTCATTACCTTCCCAATCCATTTTTAAAATACAGTTTTTATAACCTTCTACTTGATTAATAGGACTTTTTTTATACTTTTTACCATCATCCCCTAAAATATAGCCACCATTTATATACTTTTTACTTTCTAAGTTCCAATCCTTAACTTCAATAATTATTATACCTTTTTTAGGATTTGTTAATACAAAATCAGGTTTCATTGAATTTATATGAGGTTGTTCAAATACTTGCCATCCATTAAAAACTTTACTGGTTTTAAAAACATTTAAAAGATATTCTTCCCCTTCTGTTCTTTTATCTCTTGGATTTAGGCTTTCAATTATTTTTGCTGGCATTTTTCATTCCTCCATTTATATATGTAAAATAAGTTAATTATTTTTTAGGTTAAATGAAATATTATTAACCTGTTGGTAATAAATATTATACAAATTATACTGGACAATTTTTTATTTATTAGCATATTATTCTTTAATAAAATTTTTTCTTATTTAACTAAAGCTTTCAGTAAATTTTAAAAGGAGCTGTCACCTTAATGTAACAACTCCTTTAAAATATCATTTAATTATTCTTTTATTTTTTAAACACTCTACATTTTTTCTAAAAAACACATATATCATAGGCAATTGCTTATTATTCTTTCACACCTTTCTAATTTATTTCTTCAATTTTACATTCATGTTCTTTTGTTTTAGAGTTATAACAAATTCCTACTGCAAGTATTTTTCTTCCTACATTTTCTTTTATAAATTTCATGGAATAATCTTTTTCTTTTATTTGATTTATTGCTTTTTCTGCTGTATCATCTTTTTTTAATTCAAGTATTATTGCAGTTCCATTTTTCTTTCTTGGATGAAACATAAAATCTGCATAGCCTTTTCCACTTTTTTCTTCACGTTCAATTTTATATTCATTTCTTGCTGAAAGATATGCTAAGGTCACTACACAAGATAGACTATTTTCATCATTATATTGAAGAATTGGTATTTCACTATTATGAATATCATTAATTATCTTTTCCATTATCTTTGTATCTTTATTAAGGGTTGCTTTTAACATATTTGATGAATTTTTAACTATTGTCATAACTTCTCCAAAAGCTTCATCTTTTAATGCTTTTTCAAATTCCTTCATAAGTTCTTTATTTGGTATTCTTATTGTTCCATCATAATAGGATAAAAAGCCATAAACTATCATAGCTGAATATATTTCTTCTCTTGTTTTTGGTGCTTCTTGTCCTGCTCTAAATTCCTCATCTATAAATATATCTACTGTATTTCCAGCTACCATTTCTATAACATCATCACGTACTTCTGCTATATTATATTTTAAATAAAATAATACCTCATCCATTCTTCCAGTATTGGTCCAATAACTTCTGCACTTACCATTTTCAAGTGCCTTAACTACTGATCTAGGATTATAAATCTTTTCACCATCTTCAGTTAAGTATCCATTATACCATTTACTTATTTCATCAAAGGAAAGAGCATTTTGTTTGTCACACAAATATTTTACTTCTTCTTCAGTAAACCCAAAATAATTATCATAAACACCATCATTAATCATTGTATATTCATCAAACATATTAAGAGCTGAACCCTCTGAATACTTCTTTATAGGAAGAACTCCTGTCATATAACAAAGTGCTACATATGGTTTATCTTTTAAAAGATTTCTTAAAAATTCTAAAAAATCTTGTTGATTTTCTTTAAATAAATCATGACTAAATATATAATCCCATTCATCTATTATAAATATAAATTGTTCACCAGTTGTAGATAAGATATCACCTATTGAAAAATATTTTTCTACATCTATCTGAGGATAACTTTCTTTTATATCATTAATAATCGATACTTTTATCATATTAATATAATCATTATAAGAAGTTCCTTTCTCTGAAATTTTGCTTAAAGAAATATTTATAACATTATATTTATTTAAATTTTCTAAATAAGACTTTTCTTTACTTATATTAAGCTTATCAAAAATATCCTTTGAATTATATCCTTTTGTATAATATGCACCTAACATATTTATTATAGATGACTTTCCAAATCTTCTTGGTTTTGTTACACAAATATATTTACTAGGTGTACTTATAAATGTATTCAATTTCCCTAATATATTAGATTTATCAATAAAATACTTTGACCTTGCCAATTCATTAAAATTTCTTAATGCTATATCTGTATTTAAATAAATAGACATTATTCTTTTCACCTGCTTTCATTAATAATTTAAGTATATCTTTTCTTTATAATTTTATATTATTTATTTAAGTAAAAACTCTTAAAATATGACTCTTTAATATTTGAATTTGTTAATTAATTGTTTTTAGTTACATTGATATTTTCTATATACATAACTTATATTCTTTTTCTTTTATTTGATTTATTTTTAAATACTCTACATTTTTTCTTAATCTAATAAATCTAAATCTTTTAATGATATATCTAAATTTGAAAATACCACAGATTTTATAGTGTCAGAAAAATTATATTTTCCTGATAAAACATATTTTTTAGTAGAAATATCTATATTATATACATTTGTTACTTTATTAAGAGGGTCAACTATCCAATATTCAGATACTTCATATCTTTGATATAGTTTAAATTTAGTTATCAAGTCATCATCTCTATTAGATGATAGTATCTCTATAATTAATTTAGGAATTCCTACAATACCTCTACGACATTCATTAGATTTACTGCAATATACCATTAAATCTGGTACAACTTCATTATCTGTATTCCTTAAAAAATCTAATAACTCATCATTATTTCTAGTATCTATAACTTTGTTAGTTAAATATAAGGAAGTTTCATTTAATACATTACATACACTATCTTTAAGATAAGTACCTAGCTTATTTGCCAAATAAAATTCTATCTTCATATGATTTAAACTAGGTCTTGGGGACATTAAAGTTACACCATCTATTCTCTCCATTTTAAAATAATTGTTGTTAATATATTCCATAAAATCATCTCCTATCTAAACAAATACTGCTATTATTTCTTTTCCATCATTATTGATTATTTCTTTCTTATATTCCTTATCTTTGTTAAAGTTAAAATTTAAATAAAACTTTCTCAAATTCTTTATTAGGTATAATAATTATATATTATTATCTTATTTCTGTAAAAGAAACTAATTGCAATTTTCTTAAAAAAATAACATAGCAAATAAATTACTTGCTATGTTTGTTCTTTATTATTTGTTTGTTATATCTGTATATTTATCTGGTCTTCTATCTCTAAATATTCCCCAACTTAGTCTGTCTTCATAATTTGAATCTAGGTCAATTGAAGCACAGATAACATCTTCTTCTTCTCTTCCTAGCTTTTCAATTATTTCTCCAGTGTTATCTGTTATAAATGATGAACCATAAAATAATAGTTCTGATTCTTGGTTGTCATTTTCTTTGCAAGGAGTAACCTTTTCTAGTCCTATTCTGTTTGCTGCTACAACTGGTATTAAGTTTGCAGCTGAGTGTCCTTGCATGCATCTTCTCCAGTGAGGCATACTATCTTTTTCTAAAATTGGTTCACTTCCTATGGCTGTTGGATAAAATATTATTTCTGCTCCATTTAAAGTAAGAGCCCTTGCTGTTTCTGGAAACCATTGGTCCCAGCATATTCCTATGCCAATATTTGCAAATCTAGTTTTAAATACTTTAAATCCAGTATTTCCTGGAGTGAAGTAAAATTTTTCTTGATAAAAGTGGTCATCTGGAATATGAGTTTTTCTATAAACTCCTAAAATGGAGCCATCTGCATCAATAACAGCAACACTATTAAATAGGGTATTTTTGTCTCTTTCATAAAAACTTATTGGAAGCACCACATTAAGTTCCTTTGCTACATTTTTTAAGTGCTTTATTGCCTTATTACCTTCTATAGTACTTGCAAAGTTATAATAATCATATCTTTTTTCTTGACAAAAATATTGTCTTTCAAATAATTCTGGCAATAATATAATATTTGCACCTTTTTTTGCTGCTTTTCTTATAAGTTCTTCTGCCTTATTTATATTTTCTTCTACAACTTTTGAGCATTTCATTTGAACTGCTGCTACAACTACATTTCTCATACACTTTCCACCTTCCTTTAATTATTTTAGAATTTACTTAAATATTTTTTCCAATCAATCTGGAATTTGTTGGGTTATACAATGAATATTTCCTCCCCCAACAATTATATCTCTTGCATAAATTGGAACTATTTTTCTATTCTTAAATAGACTACCTAATATTTCTACTGCTAATTTATCATTTTCATCATTAAATTGAGGTACAATAACAGAGTTATTTGCTATATAAAAGTTAACATAACTTGCTGCTAATCTTTCATTAACTTCTCTTATATCTTCCCCTTCTTCAAATTGAAATCCTGCTAGTTCTTCTTCTGTAATACATATATGTTTTTTAGGGATAGGTAATTTTGTTATTTTAAACTTTCTTCCCCTTGCATCTGTTTCTTTTGATAAAATATCAAAACATCCCTTTGACATTTCATATTGTTCATCTTCTTTATCATCTGTCCAAGCTAACACAACACTTCCTGGCTTTATAAAAGCACATACATTATCTACATGTTCATTAGTTTCATCATTATATATTCCATGTTTTAGCCAAATTATTTTTTCTGCCCCTAAATATTTTTTTAAATTATCTTCAATTTCTTCTTTACTTAATTTAGGATTTCGTCCTTTACTTAATAAACAAGCCTCAGTAACTATTACAGTTCCCTCTCCATCACTATGTATTGAGCCACCTTCAAGAACAAAGTCCTTTGCAGAATATGCACTATAACCTAGTTTTTCACATACAGAAGAGGCAAGCTTTGAATCTTTATCCCAGTTTTTATAAAGACCATCATAATCTCCACCCCAAGCATTAAACTTCCAGCAAACTCCTCTTACATCTTTCTTATCATTAACAACAAAGGTTGGACAAGTATCCCTTGCCCAGGCATCATCTGATTCAATTTCTATTATTTTTATTTTATCAGATAACATTTCTTTTGCAGATTCTAATAAATCACTTTCTACAAGCATATAAACTTCTTCACTTTCTGCAATTGCTTCTGCAACATTTTTAAAGGCTTCTCTTGCTTTTTTTGCACCATATATCCAAGAGCCTGGTCTTTTAGGCCATATCATAATACAGCCTTTATGCTTTTCAAATTCTCCTGGCATTTTAAAGCCATCACTTTTAGGTATAGTTTTTAATTCTTTCATATTATAATCTTCCTTTAAAATCTTTATATCCAAAACTTTTAATTACCCTACAGTCTTTATTACTATCCATTACTGCAATAGAAGGAAGGGGTATTCCATTAAAGGTATTATTTTTAACCATAGAATATATGGCCATATCCTGAAAATATAACTTATCTCCTATTTTTATTTCTTTATCAAAAGAGTAATCTCCTATAATGTCTCCTGCTAAACAGGTATATGAAGATAAACGATAGGTATATTTTTTTTCATTAGGCTCTCCACTATCTTTAAGAGGTGGTCTATAGGGCATTTCTAATACATCTGGCATATGGCAAGCAGCTGAAGCATCTAATATAAGTATATCCATTTTATTGTGGACAATATCTAAAACCTCTGTTACTAAATATCCAGCATTTAAAGCAATTGCCTCTCCTGGCTCAATATAAACTTGTAAGTTATATTTTTCTTGTATATTTTTAATTAATTTTTTTAATAAATCTATATTATAATCTTCTCTAGTAATATGGTGTCCACCACCTATATTAAGCCATTTCATTTTATATAGATATTTTCCAAACTTTTCTTCAACTGCCTTTAAAGTCTTTTCTAAATCCTCTGAATTTTGTTCACATAATGTATGAAAATGTAAGCCTTCTATACCCTCTAATAAATCTTCCCTAAAATTACTTAAAGTAACTCCAAGTCTTGAACCTTCAGCACAAGGGTCATATATTGCATGAGCCTTTTCTTGGGTTGAACATTCAGGGTTTATTCTTATTCCTACACTTACTTTATTAGAGCATATATTTTTATACTTTTCATATTGACTAAAGGAGTTAAAACTAATATGGTCACATATTTTTACTATTTCTTTAATATCCTCTTCTTTAAAAGCTGGGGCATATACATGGTTTTCCTTATTCATTTCTTCTTTTCCAAGTTTAGCTTCATATAAGCCACTTGAAGTTGTTCCACTAATATATTTTTTTATAAGTGGATATTCATGGTAACATGAAAATGCTTTTTGAGCTAATAATATTTTACAGCCTGTATCTTTTTCTATATCTTGTAAAATTTCAAGGTTTTTAATTAACTTTTCTTCATCTATAACATAGGAAGGTGTTTTTAACTCATTTATTTTCATCTACTTAACCTCTTCTGGATTTTCACATACAACCCAAGGAAGTCCCCACTTATTAAGAGCTTCCATAAATGGGTCTGGATCAAATTCTTCTACATTAAATACACCTTTTTTATTCCATAATCCATTTACAACAAGCATTGAACCTATCATTGCTGGTACTCCTGTAGTATAGGATATTGCCTGTGAACCTACTTCTTTATAACATTCTTGATGGTCACATACATTATATATATAAATAGTTTTTTCTTTTCCATTCTTTATACCTTTAAATATACAACCTATATTAGTTTTACCTACAGTTCTAGGACCTAATGAAGCAGGGTCTGGTAATAATGCTTTTAAAAATTGAATTGGTACTATTTCTTTACCTTCAAAATTAATTGGTGAAGTAGATAACATTCCCACATTTTCTAAACACTTCATATGAGTTAAATAACTTTCACCAAAGGTCATAAAGAATCTTATTCTCTTTACTCCTGGTATATTTTTAGCTAAAGATTCTATTTCCTCATGATGAAGAAGGTACATATCCTTTTTACCTACCTCTGGGAAATTATATTCTCTTTTAATTTCCATTGGCTTAGTTTCAACCCAATGACCATTTTCCCAATATGAACCATTTGCTGATACTTCTCTAAGATTTATTTCAGGATTAAAGTTTGTAGCAAAAGGATAACCATGGTCTCCACCATTACAGTCTAAAATATCTATATAATGTATTTCATCAAAATAATGCTTTAGGGCATAAGCTGAAAAAACACTTGTTACTCCTGGGTCAAATCCACTTCCAAGTAATGCTGTAAGGTTTTTATTTTTAAACTTTTCTTGATAATTCCATTGCCATGAGTAATCAAAATAAGCTGTAAACCCTTTTTCTTTACATCTTTTTTCATATATTTCTCTCCACTTAGGGTCATTAGTGTCTTCTGCTTCATAGTTTGCAGTATCAATATAGTTAACTCCTGCTTCAAGACAAGCATCCATAATTGTTAAATCCTGATAAGGAAGGGCTACATTTAAAACAGCATCTGGCTTATATGAATTAATAAGTTTAACTAATTCCTCTTTATTATCTGCATTAACTTTAGCAGTTGTAATATTTGTCTTTGTAGTTTTTTCAAGCTTTTCTTTTAGGGCATCACATTTAGATTTAGTACGACTAGCTATCATAATATCTGTAAATACCTCACTATTTTGACAACACTTATTAATTGCTACTGAAGCAACTCCACCACAACCTATAATCATTAATTTACTCACTTTTTTTGTCCTCCTCTTCTTCTAATAAATCTTCTACATATTTTGGAAGCATAAATGCTCCTGTATGTAAATTAGTTGTATAATACCAGGTTTTTATTCCTCTTTCTTTCCATTTCTTTGCATCTAAATCATTAAGGGGATGATATTTTTTAGAGGCAAAACCAAATAACCAATAGCCTGATGGACAAGTAGGAATATGAGCTTGATAAACTCTGCTTATTGGAAAAGAACGATATGCCTTTTTGTGCATTTGTCTGCAAGCTTCTTCATCCTCATCATAAAAAGGACTTCCATGTTGATACACCATAATTCCATCATCTTTAAGAGCTTTATAACAACTTCCATAAAACTCCTTTGTAAATAATCCTTCTGTATGACCAAAGGGGTCTGTACTATCATTTATTATTAAATCATATTCATTTTTCTTATTACGTAAAAATCTTAAACCATCTTCATAATAAACATTAACACGAGGGTCTTTAAGGCCTATTGCTATTTCAGGAAATATTTTTTCACATACATCTACAAACATCTTATCTGTTTCAACTACATCAATCTGTTTAATATTGTCATAATAGGTAAGTTCTTTAGCTACTCCCCCATCTCCCCCACCAATTATTAATACCTTTTCTACATTAGGATGAACTGCCATTGGTACATGGGTTACCATTTCATCATAAATAAATTCATCCTTTTCTGAAAATACAATTTCTCCATCTAAGGTGATGAATTTACCAAATTCTATTGAATCAAAAACATCTATTTTTTGATACTCACTTATACCACTAAATAATTGCTTTTCTATTCTTATTGATATTTTTACATTACTAGTATGAAGCTCTGAAAACCACATTTCCATTAACTGATTACTCCTTTAAAACATTAATATTATTTACCTTAGGGTCTTCTGTTCCTTGCATTGAGCAGCCCTTTTCCTTAGCATATATTATATATTCTGCAATTTCTTTTGTTATCATTTCTCCAGGGGCTAAAATTGGAATTCCTGGGGGATAACACATAACAAATTCTCCACAAATTTTTCCACAAGCTTCCTTTATAGGTAAAGATACCTTTTCTGAATAAAAAGCTTTTTGAGGAGTTACTACAACTTCTGGCTGTATATATTCTCCTGAAAGCATTCCTGTTTTATCCTTTTTATATAATCTTTCAATATCAGCAAGGGCACCAACTAATCTTTCTATATCTTGAATTCTATCTCCTATAGATATATAAGCTAATATATTCCCAAAATCTCCAAATTCAATTTGAATATCATATTCATCTCTTAAAAGGTCATAAACCTCTATACCTGCAAGACCAATTCCTAGGGTATAAATTGATAATTTAGTAATATCAAAATTAAAAACACTAGTACCATTAATTAATTCTTTTCCATAGGCATAATATCCACCAATTTCATTAATTTCATTACGAGCATATTCTGCCATTTTAGCCACCTTTTCAAAGGATTCTTCCCCTCTAAGGGCTAAATTTCTTCTTGAAATATCAAGACTTGATAATAATAAATAGGAGGCACTTGTAGTTTGGGTTAAATTAATTATTTGCCTTACATAATCAGGATTTACTCCTGTATTTGTAAGTAAAATAGAACTCTGAGTAAGACTTCCCCCTGATTTATGCATAGATATAGCTGCCATATCAGCCCCTGCCT
>OBHU01000546.1_pt1 | contig 28993 bp, 18 predicted proteins | sample 1519071 | NCBI WGS metagenome assembly OBHU01 (sample SAMEA2452135, study PRJEB22498) | human gut metagenome
GGTCTTGTGTTGGTCTGTCAGTCGGCTTATATGTTATCCAGAGGAGAAGATATTTCGGAACAGGCGGTGGCGGAAGAAGCTGCTGCTTTATTGAAGGAGTTGCAACAGCGCACTAAGGAGCAACCGGATGCTTATAAGAAACCGATGTATGTCGGAATTTATCAGGTGGGGCCTCAGCAGAGGTCGCTTTCCGGTAAACAGATAGAAGAACTTGCTCATTTGTCCGGTACTACTCCGGAAGAATATATTGCAGATCAAATGGTTTATCCGGCAAATCTTTTAGCCAAGAATATATCGGGATATGCTTTGTGTGAGTTTACGATTGATAAGGAAGGAGTGATTCTGCGTCCTCATATTTTGAAAGCTACTCATTCCGAGTTTGCCGAGGAGGCTCTTCGTATTGTAAAGGGAATGCCGAAATGGTCGCCGGCACTGGCGGGAGGAAAGCCGACGGATAGTAACTATACGCTTTATATTCCTTTCCGTCCAAAGTTATATAAGCCATAGGAAAATGCGTTTACGTTCCTTTCAGGAGATAAGCATTTGAAAAATATTTAGTTTTATGAAGAGTTTTTTATTTACCATATTTCATTGTTGCAAAACGAATTATCCTCAATTTATATTTGTTTACGAATACGGCCAACAAATTAAAAAACATAGAAAGTAAGATAATACATATAATAGCGGCAAAGACATAGGTGGTATCGTATAAGCCACTTGCTTTTAGAATGATATATCCTAAACCAGCTTCAGAGGCTATAAATTCGCCAATGAATGCTCCCAAAACACAGAAGCCGGCATTCAGTTTGAGTGATTGGATAACCCAATCCAGTGAGGCTGGGAATGAGAGCATCCAAAAGCGTTGTTTGTTGGTAGCATGATTGATTTTGAAAAAAGTATCGTCACTTTCAGAGATTTTGCTTGCTCCTTCATAGGTTTGAAAAGCAGTAATAAAAACAGTAGAGAGGAATGCCAATACAATTTTCATTTTCAATCCGGTTCCAAACCAAATAATCATTAGAGGAGCCAATGCGAAAGTAGGAATTGAACTAAGTGCTATTATATAAGGATGAGCTATTTTCGAGCATTTTGGAAAATAGACTAAAATAAAACCTATAATACATCCAATGAATAGCCCAAACAGCAATCCGACAAATGATTCATAAGCAGTTATGAATGTATGATATGGCAGGTCGCCAGATACCGTTTTCTCATATAACAATGTTATTATTCTCACAGGGGAAGAAAACATGGTTGAAAAGCCTGACTGAAATTTGGCATATGCTTCCCAAGCAATCAGTAAAACAGCCAATGGTAACCATTGTAATATTTTATTTCTCATATTTCAAATTCTCAACGATTTCAAAAAAAAGTTTCTTATATTCGCTTGTGTCTATTCTTTCGTCAGGGGAAAGTGAGCAATATTCTTTAGTGGGCTTTATTTCTAATAATTCAGTTGGACTTCTCATAATTAGAATACGGTCGCTTAAAAGCAATGCCTGATCAATATTATGGGTGATAAAGATCATTGTTTTATTACTCTTGATGAGGTATTCCCATATATAGAGTTTAATACTGTTCAGTGCATTAATATCAATGGCGTTAAAAGGTTCATCAAGCAAAAATAATGAAGCGTCGGTGAGTAGAGTTTGTAACAATCCGATCCGTTGTTTCATTCCTCCGGAGAGTTCTTTGGGGAACTTGTTTAGAGCTTCCGTTTCTATGTTGAATAAGTCTAGTATTTCTTTGGCAGCCTGCTTCTGTATGTTGTCAACAGGTATTCCCCGCAGTTCACAAGCAAGAAAAGTGTTCTCCCACGCTGTCCTATAAGGCAATAATGTGACATCCTGCATCAAATAGGCTATATTCTTATTCGATTTCTTGATTTCTCCTTTAGAAGGTAGTAAAACTCCGGCAATAAGATTCAGCAATGTCGTTTTTCCGCAACCGCTATTGCCGACAATAGATACAATATCTCCTCTATCAATATAAAGATTTAAATTAGAAAATACTGTATGTTTGTTATTGTAGGCAAACCCTACATTTTGTAGTTCAATCATCATAACGACTCGTTTTTTTCAACTTAGGGAATACCCCCAGACTAGTTAGGATACCCCATATTAAAGATAATGCACCAAATATTAAACCGACATTCGATATGTAATCATGATTATTGTTATAAAAAGTCTGGTATACCACATACCCTACAACACATACAAATAAAATAAAGCACAGGATATACCAAAAATCCTTTTTCATGAAAAACAAAATCTTATTCTTCAGTTTTCTGATCAAATGATATGGTATTTCTTTGTCAAAAGTATTGCAATCTACTCCAAAATCCTCAACAATCTTTCTTTCTGCAGTGTGTGCAGGATTTTTGAAGAACATTTTTTGATATATACCTGCAACATATGCTTCATTCTCATTGGGTCTGGTTGGCGAGTTGTGCTCCCTCATATATTCAAATATATTTATCCCATGCGAAAGGTAATAATTTACTGTTTTTTTCCAATCAGAAAATGAGATATCGGTAGTCATCGGATATAGATGATCACTGTTAATAATTGATATAATGATTTCTGTTTTTTCTTTTTGAATATTTTCGTCAGGCATCCGATAACTATCAATCTCATCACTGATTTTATAACATACTTCTGTGGCTATTTCAGGTGATGAATATATAATAAAAATGGCTTTCTGAATAGCTTCCAAAACAAGTGCCAGTATGTCCTCGTACTGCTTACATATATATCTGCTGGTTATAATAGTTGTAGCTATGCTTTCATCATTATTATTCGCCATATGGCTGTAAATACAAATTTTGTTCTCAATATATTTTCTTGCCATTAAATTTAAGTCACCCGTCAGAGCTATGGATTCGGAATCATTAATGCATTTCTCTATTTCTTCGGAAAAATCAACAGGTTTGATTTTATAATTGTTTTTATTTAATAGTTGAGAACAGCAAGAGTTGGCAGTAATGTATGAACTATTAGGTGTATAAAGACGTTTGGCTTTTAATTCCTTAATATCCATAAACCCATTATGCGAATTATTATCTAATTCCTCATTATAGGGACAAATAACCCAAAAAGGCAATTTGTTTATCAATTTGCCTATAACTTTTATATCTGTTTTGTTATCAAAACTTTTATGTTGCCGCAATATAGAAGTCGGGTCTGAAATAGCAATTGCTATTTCGTCTAATTTGCATTTACGTGCATTCCTGTTAAAATCCAACATACTGTCAATAGCGTCATCATCGCCATCACAAATGCGAAACTCTATATCATCCTTTATTCTCTTTGCCTCAAATACAGATTTAAAAATACCTTTTTCTTTTGCCAGAAAAAGAGGAAGGTACATATATGTTTTTGCGGCTAACATAAATATGATTTTCATATTCAATAACTTTTTTGTCAACGTGCTTTTTCAGCGAAATTCATATCTAATACACTTTCTATATTATCCAATGATTTTAAATCTCCCATACGGTGACGTAATGCAACGGCTTGTTTCCAAGCTTCCGGTGAGATTACTGCGTTTTGAGGTAATGTGTTTGAGTCTACCATGCGTTTGATGGCCTGTGCTATTATATTCTTATTCACATCAGGGTATAGTTCTGCCATATAGTAAGCGGCACTATCAGGATACTCATGTGCAAATTTTTCAGCTTTGGTAATAGCATTGATAAAATGCTGGACTATTTCAGGTTTTTCATCGATAGTCTTTTTACTTGTTGTGATACCTGTGAAGGTAAAATCCGGATATTTATCAGCAAAAGAATAAACGACCTTTGCTCCATTGGCTACCGCTATTGAAACATTCGGTTCCAATTCAAGGGCGATATCAGCATTGCCGGTATCAAGCATAGGTAATAAAGTTCCAAATGCACCTTGTCTGATATTTGTAGGCAAATTAGCTTCTTTGAACATTTCAGTTTGAACTGTATATGCTGTAGAAGGAGCAGAGAAGGTAGCTACGCTGTAAGGAGCTAACATCGCGGCATTCGTAATTTGAGGAACATTGGGATTTTTTGTCAGAGCCCAAAAGGGAACACTGTTGACAATACTTCCTATCACACATCCATCTATTCCTTGTTCCTTAGCAATAGCAACAAAAGTAGGATCTGCAATACCAAATAAAGCGGAACCACCAATTACCGCTGCATAGGTTTTATCGTCCCCTCCAGTGTTTATCAGATCAACTTTCAAACCTTCTTCTTTGAAAAATCCTTTGGTATTTGCCAAATATAGAGGTATATATATGAATACATCTCCAAACTGTGCAACTTTAATTGTTTCTAATTCTGATTTATTGGTATGACATGCTGAAAGAAATATAATCAGCACTGACAGATAATAATATACACTTTTCATAATTGATTATTTTTATATTCCTAAAAGCATAAGTGGTGGATATTTAATTCCATGTCGAAAATATAAAGACATTAGTTAACTACAGACATTATAGTTGTATAAATAAAAGCACGGACTTTCACAAGCCCGAGCATTTATATTCTTAAAAACATCTCCTTGTCTTGGGGAAATAAGGGACTAGTAAATTGCTTTCTAGTACGATAAGTGAGATGCATTAAGAGCAGAAAAGGGATGCCCGTGGGAAATAAGGGAGGCATCCCTTCCAAGAGACAAACATTTGAAAATATACTTTCACAAGCATAATTTTCAGTTGATCTCTCAGTATATTTCTTTTAAAGAATTTATTGTCTCGTATAATAAAACTTGTAAAGAGAAGGCATCTCTAGTCTCAAAGAAAATTAGGATGCCTCTCAATTATAAGTTATTCAATCTAAATTATTTGTTCACTTTAACATAGATTGATGCTGTTTTCGTCATACCCCACTTGTCAAGAATATTGATGTTGACTTTACAAGTAGGAGCATTTATAATGGCTCCTGCGGTCTGATTCTTTCCAATAGTAACAGTGTTCATTTTTTGTTCTGTTCCAGACTGTGCAGCAACTTCAGTTCCCATCTTAAACTCAGTGTTGTCAATTGTCAGATAAGTTTTAGCGTCATCATCTGCTAACTCAACCTTAACCGATACAATTCTATTATCATCAAAGCCATAGTCATTAGCACGAGCATCTTTTCTGATGAAATCACTTTCTAGTATTTCGACAGTACCTGTTCCTTCTATTTCAATCGGATTATCCTCTTTCTCACCTTTCTGTACATCTTTTCCGTCGATTTTGAACTTCTTCACAAAATCGAAACTACCTTGATAAATTTCAGATAATACTTTCAAGTTAAATTTGTCAACAATAGCATTCAAACGAGTATTTCCGAATGGTGCATAAGTAACCGTAATACTACGACTTGTATTAACACCACCGTGTAAAGGAGAAGGTTCGACTGAAATTGCCCCATTATCAGTACCTTGTTCTGTTAACCATGCTTTAGCTACTTTGTTACCACTCTTTTCCGGTATTACTTCTGTGAATTTCACAAAGCTATTAGTTGTTGCATCACCTTCAAGAATAGAATTAGCTTGATACAAGGTATAAAGGTTGAAAGAAATAAGTTTAGGACTATTACCTTCATATACTTTACCGTAAGCTACAGCATTCTCTTTGTCCTCAAAGTAAGCAGTTGCATGTTTGAATGTATACAGATTCTTCGGCTGATCTACAGTAATTTTGAATGTAGTTTCATACAAATATTCATTACCCAGCTCTGAATTGTTTTGATCATATTTTTTATTCTTGAATTTAACTGTTGCGGTATGAGGTACAGCAGCAATATATTCAGGATCGAATGTAGCTTTGATTACATATTTAGTAATGTTTGCTTCTGCATTCGTTTCTTCACCTTTTGCATTCAGACCTACCAAAGCTAATGTAATACTACCCTTAGTATCATCGTTGTCTGAGTATTGTAAATCCTTTGCTCCATTGATTGTTACCTTACCGTCAGTATATTTAATTTCGGAATCAATGCCATTAATAGACTTTTTAATTTCATCTACTGAAGGACCAACAATTTCAGAAGTAGCTGTTAATTTCTTGCTATCTACAACCCAAGTCATATCTTTGATTTCAGCCTGTTTAGCTACATAAGCAAAGGTCAGTTCTACGTCAGCACTAGCAACTGTTCCACTAACAGGAAGATAGTGAATCTTAATCGTCATTTTACCTTCCTTCTTCGCAATAATTGTATTCTTATCTTTATCAAATGTTGCGTCGATCTTATCAGCTTCCTCCTCAGTAACTTCATAATAGTAAGCTACCACCTTATCTAATTCACTGTTAAACAGTTCATCCAAATTATAGCTCTTCTGATAAGTCAAGGCTTCGTCAGGAGCAGTAAACTCGACTTTTGGTTGGTCTTGTTCTGTAGCAGCTTTAGCCGCAACCTTTACGTCATATCCGGAAATGATTTCATTACCCCATGCATCTTTTGTTGTAAGAGCATAAGCAGTATTCTCCTTCAAAGCATCCAATTCTGTATCAGTTACTTCATTTGCAAATCTAAGAGTCAGATCATAAATACCTTTGTTAGCAGTAGGTTTTTCTTCTTCTGCACGAGTCAAAGCATCTACACTTAAATTATCTGCAATATTAGCTACTACAAAACTGGTATTACCTTTAGAATCTGTCAGACCGATTTCATAAGCTTGAATATCCGCTGCTTTCAGATTCACCGGATTAATCAAAGCGTGAATCTTGCTACCACCTCTGGCAATAAGTAAATCACCTGCTTTCTTAAATTTCTTGTTTCCATTAAATTCAATATCTTTCCCTGCTACTCCATAGTACAAAGTCGCTTCAGCTTGTGTAGAGCTTAAATCAACAGTACCAGCCTCTGTTACACCGAGCGCACTCATACCAGTGATACGAGCAGATTTCGGCATAGAAACCTTTTCCCATTCTCCTGTTTCCTTATTGAGAATATTCAATACCCAAACCAATGGATTGCTAGCATCAGCACTTACATAGATATCTGTAGCAGCTTTAACATTTGTTTTTTTAGGTTCTCCGGCTTCCGCATCCCAAACCATCCAATATCCGTCTTCAGAAATTTGCGGTGCATATCCATCTTTACCCGGAGTTCCTACTCCCGCATCACCTTTTTTACCTTCAGCACAAATACCTAGGTCCCTGTCATTGACAATCCAGTTCTTTGTTACCGGATCAATCTTGATTGTCGTTGGAGTAGCATCCTTACCGCTTGTGATAGAATAACTTTTATTATCATTAAAAGTTATCTTAAATCCACCGGTAATGTCTTCAACATTAGTTACCCATTTACCTTCTTTTACAAAACTCTGCAACTTGGCGATGTCGGCTTTGTTTGCGTCAATCTGTGTTTGTAGATTGTCGATGTCATCATCGTAGTCCTTACAGCCTACATAGGTGACAGTAGAAAGTGCCAACGCCCCGAAGAACATCACTTTTACAAATTTTCTTTTCATAACTACTTAAAAATTACATTAATAATATATTATTAAACACTAAGTTTCAATAATAGACAACCCGTTACTTTGTAGGTAACGGGGAAACCTTTGTTCCTGCTCTTTTGGAGTAGTCAATACAGAAAAATGATACGATAGATTATGAAAGTTCTTTACCCCTGCTTCTGACGAGCGGCAGAGGGGAGGGAAATCTTATGCAATATTTAGAAGTTAACAAAGCCCTAATACAAAGAATCCACGTGTTTTATCTGTCCTAGTTCCGCTTTTGAGTAGTTTATTGGAAAAAATGTTTGATTTCGTTTGGTTGTTTTAAGAAATATGCTCATATTTGCACCGGAATTTCTCCCCGTTACCTACAAAGTAACAGGATAATAATCAGGTATTTAATCCTGTTACTGAGCGCTTTATAAAATCGAGAACTTGTTTATTTGCTTCATCAATTTTTTTGCTTCGGAAAGGCTTGAGGTATGTTTCCGTTACAGTGATAGACGAATGTCCCATAGCTTCGGAGATAATACCCGGATGAATTTCGCAATAATAAGCCGTCGTAGCCCAAGTGTGACGGGCGGTGTACGAGCTTAATTTATCGCCTAGTCCTAATAACTCTCCCAGCAACATTAGTTGTTGATTAAAGCTGCGCAACGCCAACTGATATTCCCGATACGCTTCTTTTGTTCCTTCACGGCTTTCCAAAAAAGGAAAGAGATAAGGAGAAAAAGAATCGCGGTTCATGTATTTCTTTACCAGAATCATTGCTTCCGGAATTAACGTCACCGACAGGGGACGGCCTGTTTTACGCCGACGATACGTGATCACATTATCACGCAAATCACTCTTGCGTAGATAAGCAAGATCGACAAACGGCATACCTCGAAGTAGAAACATAAGAATGAAAAATTCTTGTGCACGGCGCATATTCGAAGATGCACCCGAAGATTGTGACAATTTGCAAAAGACCCTTTTCATATCTTCATTACCCAAAGCCCGTTTATGGTCGGCACGAGTTCCCGTATACACCGAACGGAACAGATGCGGCACGTATGGTGCCCGACGAAGATCGACGGCACGATTGTAAACGGCACGAAAAGTGCGCAGATAGGTAGAAACCGTATTCCAACTACACCCACGACTACGAAGATAAACTTCGAACCCTTTTAACCACTCTGAAGTTACCTCATTGAAGGCAAAATCATCTTTCCCACGATAAGCAATAATGGCATTGAGACTGCTGCGATAGACATGAGCAGTTCCAAAGTTTCCCTCCATTTGTAGCCCACGGGCTACTTGCTTCATAAATCCTAATACTTTTGACATCTCACAATTTATTGATTAATTCGACAATAAAGATACAAGTATTCTCATTAATATGGCTGGTTTTGTGCCAGGATTTAATAAAGGTATTGTTTCTTTAAAAGGAAGAAGTCGTTCCTCGGTGAGAAATAGGTCGTTTCTTTTAAAGGAACAGGGGCTTGGTTTTAAACCCAAAATAGATGTAAATAAGATGTTGAATATCAAGATGCTGTGTTATGGCTGATTTGGGCCGATACATATATGTTTGTTAGGGAGAATAAAAATGATTAAAACTAAGAACTTTTTGCCTGTTTTATTGTCTTGTTTCTATAACCTATTAAAATAGAGAAGATATGGATGATATGATTAACAGACACGATTCGATTGCCGAAGAGAATATCGAACCGAATGGCCGTCCGGCTAAAAATCAGTTTGAAGAATGGAGCAGTGAAGTAACTGACCGTGCAGATAATGTTTTCAAAGATGATACGAAAGACGGTCCTATCAAGAACCGCAAGAAACGTATAAAAGAAATGGATGAAGTAATTAAAAAGGACCTTGAATAAAGGTCCTTTTTTTATTTGGTGGGTATAAAATGTAGTAAAGACACTTCATATAAGTAAATCAAAAAAGAGTAACTCGTTGCCGAATTACTCTTTTGAAGAAGTGGAGCGTATCGGACTATAGCTTTGACCACAATTGCTTTGGATTAATTTTGTATACTATTGTAGATCAGTAATGTATGTGGCGAATTGCATCTTTTTATAGCACATAAAATCATGTACGCTCAAAAAAAGGGGGAGTAGAAATAGACGCTTACTCCCCACGATTTTTTCTTTCTAAATTTGCTCCAAAATAACAAATAAAGTAGTAAGATATATGATGGGAATTAGTCACAGTTGTAGAGCTTTTCTACACAAGAACGGACAGGTTATGATTCGCGTCAGATGGAATAACAGGAAGTGTGAAGTTGGCTTTTCTGTAGGTTGCAATGCTGATCTTGAAAAATGGGATAATGAGAACCAGAGAGTCAGATACAACACTACTCATAAAGTTGGTGGAAAGGTATATGTTGCCCGTGATATTAATAATCGCATTTCTCAATTTTTGGAATGTATTGAAGAATCTTTCACAGAGTATGGTGTACATTCCCAAATCCCTACCACAAAAGAGTTGGTTAATGAGAAGCTGGGGAGAATAGAAAAGGAGATAGTAGTAGTTGGTTCAATAGAGAGAGAAAAATCTTTTCGTGAAATTTTCAATGATTTCTTAGAAGTTTGTTCTATAGAAAGAAGTTGGAGTGGATCTGTACATCACAAATATGTTCAAGTATGGAATCAATTAAATAGCTGTGATCCAGACATTTCTCTAGTGATACTTGATGAGAATAAAATGACAGAATTAAAAAAATGCTACGTGAAGAATGGATATCGTAATCGTACCACTGTAAAACAATTCAGAATATTAAAATCTTTTCTTAGATGGATTGCTGCCAATGGTTATCCTGTAGGACAAGGAGTACTCAACTGTAAGGTAAACTTAACTGTGACTAAAAAAGAAGTTACTTTTCTGAAATATAAAGAATTACTCCATTTTGCATCTTTCCAATTTCCTAAAAGTAAAGAGTACTTAGATAGAGCTAGATATATATATTATCCAGAGTTTTAATAATGCTTCTTTTCAATTCATGATAAATGTTGAATCCCATAATGCTTAATTGCTTGGACGTAATTGATAATTCTAGGGTACTTGGTTAGTCAATATCTTAAAATCTTTAGCAAACCAATCTGCTGATTTAGTTTTGTTGTAAAACTAAGATGGTCAAGGTAATCAATGAAAGCTTGCCATTTACTGCTGTCTATGCTTCCTAAATTGAAAGGAAATCCACTATTTAAATTATTTATACGAATCAGCAGTTGACAATCATCTACCTTTTTGCTTGTTAAAACGTTATTATTAAGTTAATTATCTCATTAATTATTTATCAATCTTATTGATAATCAGTATATTATAATAATAAAGTCCTCGTTGTTCTAATAATGATTCTCAAGGAGAAAGAATTAAAACTTATAAAAATATATATGTATATCTGCGATGTTTACGAGTCTTCACTCAAATTCTACTACCAGAAGTTCAGTAATAACAATCATCCTTTTGCCAAGGAATACCTGCTTTCATGGTTCCTCGACTTGTCTTCTTCTTACCAAGCATTCAATTATAGATTGATTTTGATGCCAGAAGCAATTAGGGAACTTGTCTGGCTGTTAATTCATTCAAACCTCAAGATTGTGGCAGTATGAAATCATTAGTCGACCCAATGCCTATCATTACTTGCTCGGGAAAGAACAGAGCAGGAAAGATGTCCACTGAGATTACTTCCAGAGGATATTATTCGACAAAAAACGTATATTACTTCGGACTAAAACTCCATGTAGTGGCTTTCCGTAGAAAAGGAATTATACCTTTTTTCTTGAAATGCTTATACTTTCCGCTGCGGATGAAAATGACTCAACTGTATTGTATTCAAAAGAGTAAGGTGTGGGAAATCAGAACAATAGAGAAATATATGCCGATAAAATATATTCAGATATACTATTCTATAAAGAGACGCAAGAATGCAAAAAACTTTCGTTATTTACTCCTGTAAAAGCTATCAAAGGAGAATCACCTGAAATAACCAAAAGGGAGAAAGTGGCAAGAGACTTGTTTTCAACGGCAGTTTCTAAAGTCAGACAACCCATTGAATAATTGTTCAACTGGTTGAATGAAAAAACAAATATTCAAAGAGCGATGAAGGTCAGATCTACATCTGGGCTTCTAGTACACACGATGGGAAAAATAGCCATCACATTGATTACCCTAATTTTTAACTAATGAATCAAATATAGATTCGCATTATTTATACTTTCGGTATAATATATGGCTACATTGTGACTGTCATAATATAGGCGAAGTTCTTGCCGAGTAGTATCAAAACTTATTCCTATTTGATGCCAATCTCCCTCGTTTAGGGTGTTTTTTCTACAGTTGGTCGGTAATCATGTTGTACTCCATTTCTATTGCTTACAGATAGCATGTAGGAACCATTTTTTGAGTGGTTAATAGTTATCCTTTATTTTTATTGGAATTAAATTTTTTATTACTTAATAACGCTTTTGCTCCTAGATGGTATTTCGAACTACTTTTCGTTCAGAGATGAGAAAAAAAGAAACGCTTGCCTGATTATTCAATTGATTCAGTTCAATTCTATGTCTATAGGTGGCATTAATTTCCAATAGACAAAGCTTTGTCTGAAGTTCCGGTGATATATCGGTAGGGATCATTATATTCATCAGGGATTCCAAATTCGATGTTGGTCTGTTGTGTGGAATGAATTTGGTTGTTTCTTGTGGGACCATAAATAATTCCTTGTTTTTTCCAACGTGTCAGGAAATACTCTAATGATTTTCGGAAACGGACGTAATCTTTTTGTATTGGGAGCGTCCAAAAAACTTCTGCATATGCACCTATGCGAGGGTAAATATGATAGTTCATACTTTCTACAGTGGGGATCCATTCTCCCCACATCTGACAACTGGCTCCGAGAATTTGAGGAACTAAATGTACTGGGAAGTTTTCCGGTACAGGCTTGAATTCATAGGCACGTTGCAATGAAATAGGTTTGAACTCGTATGTCGCTTGTAAAGAATCATATTCATAACTATAATTTAAGTAGGTAAAATTGTTGTAAGAGTTGACTATATGCTGCCCTTGTTCGGCAGTACGTTGCAGTATGTCGGAATCTCCTTTCCAAAATTGTACGATAGTACCTGGTGCTAAACGTTCGGTTCCTTCTTTATCTCCGCTTTGAAAGTGGTGTAGTTTTTCGCCTGTAATGTCATTCCACCCCATCATACGCCACCCCTTTTGAGCAATTACTTTCGACATTTGGTTTGTGAACCATACTTGTATGTCGGAAGCGGAAGAAAATCCTTTTTCTTGAATAAATTTTTGGACAGAAGATGATGCATTCCATTGGTCATACCGAACTTCATCTCCACCAATATGTAATATTCCCGAGGAAAATAACGTGGTCACTTCATCTATGACATCATTAAGAAAATTCAAAACTTTCGGATCTGTAACATTGAACACGTCGTATTGAACTCCGAAATTGCAGGGTACTTTTATTTCTTTTCCTGTTGCACTTAACCAAGGATAAGCTGCAATAGCAGCAGCACTGTGACCGGGCATTTCAATTTCAGGAATAATAGTTATATGTCGTTCGGAAGCATATTTTATAATACTACGGATTTGTGTCTGGGTATAGAATCCGCCATGTGGCTTGCCGTCGTAATGGTGACTTTCGTACCATTCCATTTGGGTAGAGTCGCGAAATGCTCCGATTTCCGTGAGACGAGGGTATTTTTTTATTTCAATGCGCCAACCTTGATCATCGGTCAGGTGCCATTGAAACACATTCATCTTTAGCAAAGCCATTTCATCCAGAATTTGCTTTACTACCTTTTCTCCTTTAAAATAACGTCCTTCGTCCAACATAAATGAACGCCACGAAAGTGCAGGATAGTCAGTTATGGTCAATTTTGGGATTATCCATTTTCCTGCTTCCGATTTGATAAGTTGGCGCAACGACTGAATGCCGTAAAATATGCCCGTTGCCATTTGGGCGCGGATAGTTATTTTCATGTCAGTTACTTCCAACTGATAGGCTTCTTTTTCTTCCTGCATGAAGGAAGCATCGTAGCAAAGAGAAATATCAGCTTTGGAAGGTTTTACTATTTGGGATTTTAATCCGAAGTCTTCTGTGAGTACCTCTTGCAGTTTCTTCAGTTCTTGTGTAAAAAGCGGATCTGCTCCTATTTTTACGTTGTCTGTTAGATTATAGTTACCTTGTTTTATTGATACTTGTTGTGGATATGGAATAAGAAGAAGGTTCCTCTCGGTAGCCTTTCCTGAGATACATATTAATAACATTGTAACGCATATAAATAATACTTTTTTCATGGCTAAATAGATTTAAATAAGAAAAATTGAGGACGTGCGTAAATGCGGAAGTCACGAACTATTCCCGTTAAAAATGCGCCTTCACGTGAAGGTAGGCGGATAGATTTTACTTTATATATTTCATTCATGTCAATGATTATACAGTGTGGATGATGTCCCGGTTTATTTGGACTCGTATGCCAAAAAGAAGAAATGTCGCTATCTATTAGATTTTCAGCTATGCCAATATTTTTATCTGTTTGTTCATTATCAGCGTATACAATTCTGCAATAAAATAGGGACCACCTTTTTGGTATCGATCTACAATCTTAAAATATCATCTCCTAAGACTCCATTGATAGCAGGAAATACTCCCTCAAGATGACCGGCTTCTATTTGCCCTCCTCTGTCACATGTGAGAAGTGGAATGTCGAATCCTGCTTTTTGAATCATATTTTTTAAAGCACTCAGATATATCTTATCATCGCCATAAGAACCATATTCATTCTCCAATTGTACCATGAGGATGTTGTCCCCTCGGTTAATAGTTTGTGAAGATAGTTCTTCTCCCAATCGCATAATATACCTTTCACATGCTTTTAAAAAGTGTTCATTTCTACTTCGGAAAACCATACCTTCTTCATTTAAGAGCCTATAAGGATATCCTCCAAAGTCCCATTCCGCACATACATAGAGGCCTGGACGTAATAATACATAAAGACTTTCTTCTTGTGTCAATTTTATAAAATGAGATAAATCAGCTTGACCTTTGAAGTCAAAAATATCTGGTTGCCTTTTATGAAAATTCCCCAAAACGTAAGTAGATATGGTATTTAATCCCATTGCTTTTGTTCTTTTCAAACGGTCTCTCCAATATTCGTGAGGAATACACGAATAATGCATTTCACCACAAATCAGTTGTGTCCTTTTTCCAACAATGAGGAAAGAACCATTTTCTATTTTAAAACGTTGCTGGGCTGATGTTAATTCGCAACATAGTATAAACACTATTAGAAAGAATACTTTTATCAATTTCATATTTTAAATAAAAAGCTTAATCACTTTTGAAGTATTATGGAATGATTGCTGGATTGTAAAATATACTTTTGCAATATTTTTTAATACTTATTTCTTTTAAGTTGTTGTTGTATAATGTAATTTTGCGATACAAAGTTAGAAATACACTATGGTTATATGTGTTATTTTTTGATATATCTTTTTATAAATTTGATACAATATGAAAAACTCTGAAAAATACCTTTTACACTACCTGACTGCTAATTATTCAAATACTGCTAAATGGGGGATTTTATGTACTACAGTGGGATATCAGATTGTGGCCCCACGTTGTCATTATCCATTGTCTATACATCCAGACAATTATAACTTTAAGAGATATGGTAGGATACTTCATGAATATCAATTTGTCTATATTGTAGCAGGGAGTGGGTATTTCACTTCTGATTCTTGTGCAACTACCAAAGTATCTGCAGGTACGATAATTATGTTGTTTCCAGGCGAGCGACATACCTACCGACCGGATGCAAATACAGGTTGGACTGAATATTGGGTGGGTTTTAAAGGGGATGGAGCAGATGAATGGATACGTAATGGTTATTTTTCCCCTTCAACTCCCTTGTTGAATATCGGTATTAGTCAATCTATTCTTGAGCTCTATACAAATATTCTTGAAGTTGTTGAGGAAGAACGTACCGGATATGCAGTTTTTATTGCGAGTATTATATGCCATATGTTGGGAGAAGTGTATTATAAAAGTCAATGCCGGATTAATACTTCTGTTTTGGATAAAATAAATCTGGCAAGAATTATGATGCGGAAAAACTTACATACGAATAAGACATCGGAAGCAATAGCAACAGATTTAGGAGTTAGTTATTCATGGTTTAGGAAAGCTTTCAAAGAGAACATCGGAATTTCACCTGCTCAATATCAATTGCAACTTAAATTGAGTAAGGCCAAGGAGCTTCTTACAAATACGGATGATTCCATATCGGAGATTGCTTATCAATTAGGATTCGATAGTGTTAGCCATTTTTCTTTGTTTTTTAAGACAAAAGAGGGGGTTACGGCAAGTGAGTTCAAAAAATATGCAAGACCTAAATATTGATTAGGGATATTCCAAAAATAACTGAAATAAGGGGATCAGATAGAACTTTAACATTTTTGAAGTCAGGCTTATTTAATATGTTTTACAAAGTAGTTTTACTTATTAATGAGATATGCAGAATTTGCAAGACTTCGTATGTCGAACGTTCTAGTTACATATCATATTGGATAATGGCTACGAGACAGTAAGTGATGATAGTCACGCTAATCTGTATTCGGACAGCGTTCTCAGCGGTTCCCTGAAAAATCTTTATCTTGAGGTGTTGCTTCAGCCATTTGAAGCACAGTTCGACTAATCACCTTTTATAAAGATTGGCAACATTGAGTGTGGATAAGTGTTTGGTGTCTATCGGGAAAGTGAATCATGTTCATCTTCTTCATCACAGAAGCGGACGAACTTGAATGTTTCAGACCGGAGTTTTGGATAAGAAATATACTTAAGAATTAGTTAGAATACTTTATTATATGTATCATTATAGTATAAAAATCAAATAAAGGTTCTTCTTCAAATTTGGTGATAATCTTTTTTTATTTCTTAGCCTCACCTCTTTTTCCTCACGGTCAAGGAATTGTTCCCCAGTGAGAAACTGTAATTTTCCCGGTATATAAAAAGAAAATCCCCGAAAATAGGGGATTATTCCATAATTTCAGATTCAGTCTTGGCTACGATAATCTACAACAAGATGGTATCTCTGAAGATGTTGGTTCATTGACGGTCTTTCTATATACGGCCGGCAAGGGGGCTTCCTGTCCTTATTGCGGACATTTCAGTCACTAATTGCACAGTTGCTACTCCTAACATATTCAGGATTTTGAAGTTTACGATCATACTTTGGAGTTAGTCATAAGGGTTGGTAAATATTATTGTGACAATGTTTCTTGTCTGTAAAAAATATTCTGCGAACCATTGTCTTTTCTGGTTCGTCGGTATGGTAGACGGAGCTATCTTGTTGAGGAACGCATCAGATCGATAAGCTTGAAACTTACCTTCCGAAAGGTTTCTTTTCTTTTGCAATTGTTTCATATAACGGTCAGTAGCTCTTCCTGCTTACGCATCCTACAACAGTACGGGCAACATAATCTTCTAATGCATAATAAAAAGTATTGATGTGGGTATTGATGATTTTGCCTATAAAAAAGGTAAGGATTATATGGGGGTGGTCGTAGGCCAGATGACACCTATTGCTTTGTTAGAGGATAGAAGCGGAGAAGCACTTGATAACTGGCTCATCTGGAATCCTCAAATACAATATATGATGAGAGACCGTGGAAGATGTTTCACAGAGTCTATAAACAGAATAATCCCCGGTGTTACACAAATCTGCGACCGGTTTCATCTAATCAAGAATATGACGGATACGATGATACCGGAAATAGAGAAAATAATTCGTCAGACCAAGTAAAAGCTCAAATATGAATATCCTGACAGAGATACGGCTTCTTCGTTAATTCTCCAGAACATATTTACCATGGGAGATGCCCGACACAGAGAAAAATTGAGGATATACAGGGAAAGTCTGAATTTAAAAATGCAGGGGATGATCATTGAGCATACAGCCACACATTTGGGCAAGAAAAGCTGCTACATTTATAAGAACATTCACAACAGAAGAATAGGAGCATACTTGAATGGGAAACAGAAGACTGCTCTTAAATATGTATCCGAACTGGTTACAATCATTAGTGCGGGTTGTATTAACCGGAAAATATTGGCAAAAAATGGGGAGTAAAATCAGTGGGGCACTTATTGGAAGGATAGCATCTGGCTTGCGAAGAATGTATCACCAAAAGAGGAAGGAAGTCAAGGAGCATAATGAGAGAATTGAAAACAGAAGTAAAATACAGAGAGTTTCACAGAATCAGATATGCCAATACATTCTAAAGGGAAAATCGGATAATTCTAAACTAGCGGAACTGTATAAGTCCTCACCATAGATTAAAGAATTTTTAAACGTATGTACGAATTTCAGAGGTATGATCAATGGGAATACTTATGATAAGGATATTAGAAAATAGATTGAAAAAGCGAATGCAACACGTAACATGGCACTGACGAACTTTGCATATGGTATTGAAAAAAGACAGGGAGACAGTACAGGCAGTCATTGATGTCCCCTTCAGTAACGGATTACTGGGAGACCAGTGAATAAAATTAAAGCGGTCAAAAGACAAATGTTCAACAAAGCCGGAATAAAACTACTAAGAGCTAAGATTCTGCATTCATAATAAGAGGAATACCACCAAATTTGAAGAAGCCCCCGATGTAATATCAAAAAAATATGAGTGAATAAAAAATACATGTACGGTCAGAATCATAAATTAATATATCATTTTCATAAACACAATGCGTATATGATTGCGTAATTTTGCATTATTAATTATTTATATCAATATTAACCTTGCTAAAATTTAAGATTATGGGCACGTGAAAAGCAATTAAAAAAATCTACTTAAATGAAGTACTCGCATTTTTAATATACCGGTATTATTTATAGCGTTAACTTTTATATCTATTAATTTTAAGCTATTGAATATGAAAAAAAAACATTATTTAGTTACGTTGTTTGTAACGTTGCTTGTTCTCTTCGCCATTTCGTGCGGAGATGACAATGAAAATGCTAATGATACTCAGCCTCCCATGATTGAGTTTCTTGGCGAGGAACTTGAAGGGTTGCCTGGTGAAACCGTGAATATTAAGGCTAAAGTGACGGATGATGCTGGTATTAACTATATTCAGATTGAATGTGCAGAGTTTGAATTTAGTGAAAGAATTCCTTTTAGCGATCAGAATTATATTACAGAATATGACTTGATACAAGCTGTGATTATTCCTGGAAATGTAGAAAGAGGTTCTGTGGGTGAAGTAAAGGTTGTTGTTTATGATCATTCGGGTAAATCGAAAACTGAAATACTGAATGTATTGGTTACACCTGAAGCTCCTCGTCTTGAAATCAGACAGGAAATGGGTTTTAATATTGTATTGAATGGTGGTGTCGCTCACGTCGATAATAATGATGTAACATTCAGTGTTGCAGATAATTTGGTATTACCTGTTAGCCTTATCATGGAAAGTAATAGGACGAAATTAAAGACTCTCACAGTGAAAGGCACGGCATTGGGTATTGATGAAACAATTGATTTAACCGCTATAGCAACGGACGAAGGACGCCATGTTGAATTTACTAAAGATTATCCGATAAGTACAAGCGGTGATTTGGACAAAAAACAGGTTGTATTTACGCTGACGGATGAAGACGGAAATACAGCTAAATATGATCCAATGGTTTCTGTCAAATCGACTTTTGCAGAGCATAATCAGAAACACACTAAGATATTTACGTTGGATACTTCAATTGATTTAAGTAAAGTTGTGTTTGGACTTCCGATGCTGGCGGAAAAGAAGAGTGTGGAAAGCTATAAGTTTACAGCTTCTTATTTTGCTCCGGTGACTAATACAAGAATTATCTTTGTAAGTAGTAAGGATCCAGAGACTCAAGTAAAGTATGGAATTAGTAATGATGGACAGTATATCATAAAGTCAGATAATCCGAATCCGATTATATTGGAGAATGTGGGACATTACGAAATAACTTTTGATTTGCTTATGGGTACTTACGATATAAAAGCTTTGGATAAAAAGGCTTCGCAATTTGAAGAAATGTATTTTGTTTTTGCTTGGGAGGATTATCCGCCAATGTCGCAGTTTGACTCTGAGAATGCTCCTGCAGTTTGGACGATTGATTATAATTTATCTCGAAGTGGTGTTGATGTATCTTTTGGTAAAGGTGGCGCTGAATGGATTGTAGCTACAGGTGATGATAATCATGATCCGGAAATATGGTTGCTTAAAGAAGATAAAGACAAGTATCCAGGAGCGTGGTTTTTTGATACAACTTTAAATGATAAGATGTATGGAAACTGCCATATTGTCTTTGATAATTTCTTAATGAGGGCTTATGCCATTCAAAAATAGTTCTAACCTCTATTAAATAACAGGATTCCGTAACATTCATCGATGATATATATGACCTATCAATGTTGCGAGAGTTCAACAAAACCTTATTCATATTATGAAATTTAATATTATTCGAATATTGCTAATTACTTGCTTACTATCATCACAGGTAGGGATATGGGCACAGACCAAAAGCATTACGGGAACAGTCTGCGATACAAATGGAGAAATGATTATTGGAGCTAATGTGACCGTTAAAGGAACTACAAAAGGTACTATTACCAATGTCTATGGTATTTATACTGTGAGTGCTACTCCGAAAGATATAATTGAGATATCCTTTATCGGATATAAAAGTGTACAGAAAAAGGTTGGCAACAGAGGAATTATCAATGTAGTATTGGAAGAAGATAGTAAAATGCTGGATGACGTGGTGGTTGTCGGTTATGGTACGACGAAGCGGGCAAACCTTGCCGGAGCAGTAGCTACTGCCGACCAGAAAGCATTTCAGTCTAAACCTTCAGCTACACCGATTAATGCGCTTCAGGGATTAATCCCCGGATTAGTCGTTAATAGAAGTAACGGTCAGGGAAGCCGTCCCGGTGACGAAGCTACTTTTAGTGTTCGTGATGTCTCTTCTGTAAATGGCGGTTCGCCTTTGGTACTTATTGATGGTGCAGAGGGAAATATAAATTTTTTGAATCCTAATGATATTGAGAGTGTCTCCGTATTGAAAGATGCTCAAGCCTCTATCTATGGTAATCGTGCTGCTAATGGGGTTGTATTGGTCACTACGAAATCTGCTGCAAAAGGTAAGGTGAAAGTTGATTTTAATGCTTACTATGCTTTTAAAACACCTGGAAGGGTAAAAGAGAAAGTAAACTTACTTCAGTTTGCCGAAATGGACAGAGAAGCTTGTTCCGACGGTTCGGATAATCCTGTATACTCTGAAGATGAGCTGGACTTGATTCGTGAAAATAATGATAAGGTAGTGATGGGTGGGTATCTTGGTTTTGCTAAGCATTATCAGTATCATGACTGGACGAAATCTCTTTTGGGAAAAAGCTCAGGGCTGCAAAATTACTCTTTGAATGTATCCGGGGGAACAGACAGATATAACTTTTATGTATCTGGCTTCTATCAGTCGGAAGATTCTCCTTTAAAATTTGGTCACGATGATAGTAAACGTTATTCACTGCGTGTGAAAAATGAAGTGAAGGTTCTAGAAAACCTTTTGTTCCATTCCAATATTTCATATACGGCACATGATCATGATTTTTCTTCAGCTATCGGCACTGCTTTGGCATGGGGGTATAGACAACCACCTTGGGCACCGCTTTATACTCCGTCTGGTAAATTTTATTCTTGGCAAGGATATGGTAATCCAGCACAAGAACTGGAAGAAGGAGGAAATACCCTTTATGCCAACGCTATTACTACTTTCAATTTTGCATTGGACTGGAATATTTTACCTGAACTGAAAATTTCTGGACAGGCTATCCTGAGAAGACAGGTAAATGATGATACCACTAATGGAGGAAAATATGCTCAATGGAATTGGGATGATTCGCTGAATAGATATAATACGACTGAAAATTGGGCTTCAAGAGCTTTCTCTAAACAATGGTACCGTAACTATAATGTTTATGCGGAATATCATAAACTATTCGCTGAGAAACATGATTTGAAGGTCATGGCGGGTGCACAACATGAAGAATTCTCTTATGATACTTTCTCGGCTACGCGTAAGAATTTTACAAGTGATAATTTTAATCTGGCATTAGGTAGTTCGAAGGATCAGGAAACAGGTGCTGCCACTTGGGCGGAAACGTTGCGCTCTGTGTACGGTCGTTTGAGTTATGTATACAATGACCGTTATATTGTTGAGATTAATGGCCGGTATGATGGAACTTCTCGTTTTGCTCCAGGGCATCGTTGGGGATTATTTACAGGATATTCTGCTGCCTGGCGTCTGTCTGAAGAAGATTTTATTAAAGATTTGAACATTTTTGACCAGTTAAAAATAAGAGGTTCCTGGGGGCAAATGGGTAATTGTCAGGGGGGGATCGGACGTTATGACTATATTCCGATTATTAACATCAGTTCGGATTGGCCTTATCCATTCAACAAAGAGGAGAAGAGTCAGCAGGCATCTTCCAACATGGTCTCTTTGGCACGTACTTGGGAGAAACTGGAAGTAACAAATATCGGACTGGACATAGCAATACTTAATAATCGTTTGAGCGCCAGCGTAGACTGGTTCTATAAGAAAAATAAAAATATGTTGATTGCTGTAGATTATCCGAGTCTGTTGGGTGCGACTGCTCCGGCATCCAATAACGGTTCTCTTGAAGTGAAAGGTTGGGAAGTTTCTTTGGCATGGAGAGATAAGGTGAATGATTTTTCCTATAGTGTTCGTGGTAATATTTCTGATTCTCGCAATAAGGTTACTAATTTGGGTGGATTTTCCGGACTGCGCTCGGGCTTAATATCAAATATTCAGGGTTATTCTACCAATGCATATTTTGGATATCAATCAGGAGGAATTATTCGAGACGAAGCTACTTTGCGCGAGTATAAAAAAATGAAGGGAGTTCCGGATAATCTGCGTGTGGGTGATATGATGTATCTGGATCTCGACGGTGATGGAGCGATTACTGCGACGGGTGATCCTAAACGTGGATATCAGGGTGATCTTGTGTACTTAGGTACCAGTAATCCCCGTTATAATTTCGGTTTGAATATCGATATGGAATGGAAGGGGTTTGATCTAAGCATTTTTTTTCAAGGAGTGGCCAAACGTAAAGTTGTACAAGACGGAGAACCTTTGATACCTTTCTATCCTGACTGGCATTATCCATTGTCCGAATTCTATCATAATACTTGGTCTGCTGACCGTCCGAATGCTAAATATCCGATATTGACTCATGACGATGACCGTAACTTATGGAACTATCGTACATCGGATAACCTGTTGGTGAATGCGGCTTATGTACGTTTAAAGAATTTACAGTTTGGTTATACCATTCCTCGCTTTTTGACTCAGAAAATAAAGGTAGATCGTTTGAGAGTTTATTTTAGCGGAAATGACTTGTTTGAAATTGATAATATTCCTTTCAAATATGATCCTGAAGATAATGGGAATTATTCTGGGTATCCGTTTATGCGTTATTTCTCGTTTGGTGTAAATCTTAATTTTTAATTGATTATGAAAAAGAATATATTTTATAGTTTTATAGTGGCTATACTATTGTCTTCCTGCCAAGGAATGGATCTGATGCCCGCAGATAAAATGTCGGATGGTGACTATTGGCTGACGGAAAATGATTTTAAAATTTATGCGAATGGCTTATATCCTTCTTTAATGAAATTTAATGGGGATGATAATTTAGCCCAATATGATCAGAAAGCGGATTTGTCAACTTCTTATTTTGGATTTAACAGTGTGAGTAATGGTCGTTGGTTGCCATCGGAGAGTGATGGAGTATGGGATGATTGTTATGCATATCTACGCAAGATTCATATTTTATTGGAGCATGTCGATGCCTTGCATACTACTGATCCAAAGATTCTTCGATACAAAGGAGAAGCGTTGTTCTTCCGGGCATACCAGTATTTTAAGTTGCTCAATCGTTTTGGAGATGTCCCTTTAGTTACACATTCTTTGGATATTGATTCTCCTGAACTGTTTATGGAACGTACGCCCCGTAAAGAGGTAGAAGATGCCATCTTGCAGGATTTGTATGATGCTTCACTATTATTACCAAAGAAGTCTGAAATGGCAGTAGCCGAAACCGGACGTATAACCAGTGGGGCAGCCGTGGCTTTCAGGGCAAGAGTAGCACTGTATGCCGGAACCTGGGCTATAAATCATAAACATCGTAGTGATGGACTGGCATTATTGGGGATTGCCAAAGAATGTGCCCGGCAACTTATTTTCGACAAACCGGAATATGATTTATACTACGAAGCGTCATTAGGTGCGGATTCATATCGTAAATTGTTTTTGGAAGATGGTGATAATTCGTGCGAGTCTATTCTTGATTATCAGTATGCTAAGAACATGAAAGGAACTTTCCATGATATGGCTGATAAGGTTAGCGCTGGTTATCTTTTGGCAACCAAGAAGTTTGCCGATATGTTTTTGGATAAGAATGGTGTTCCTATTGATAATGTAGAAACGTGTTTCCAGGGTTATGAAAGTGTGCAATCGGAATATGAAGACCGTGATCCGCGTATGACTTGTGTCTTGCAGGTGCCTGGCCGTAAATATATTTATGTTAGTCAACATGGTGTGGCTACTGAATGTCCGGTTAGTTTTATGGGTATTTGCTCTACAAATACCGGATATCGTGTGTGGAAGTATATCAGTGAACTACCTGATATTTATCATGTAGGGGCTTATTACAATGCCCACATTATCCGTTTTGCAGAAGTCCTGTTGATTTATGCAGAAGCTACCTATGAGCTGGAAGGCGAGATTAGTGATAATGATTTGAATAACTCTATTAACCGTATCCGTAAACGTGTAGGAATGCCGGATTTAACTAATGAGTTTGTTACAAAGTATGGCTTGGATATGCGTGAGGAGATCCGTCGGGAACGTACGATTGAACTCTGTTTTGAAGCCAACCGGTATGATGACCTTCGTCGTTGGAAAACAGCTGAAGTAGAGATGCCGCTACCGTTGAAAGGCGTAAAGTTCTCTAATTATGCAGACGAGAATGAAGAATTGAGTCCATCTTTGGATAGTGACGGATTTGTAATAACCGAAGATAACCGTAAGTTCCGTCCGGGACGTGATTATCTAGCCCCATTGCCTACCAAACAGATAAATATGAGCAACGGTCGACTAAAGCAAAATCCGGGTTGGTAAGTAGAATCTGATTGAGTATATTTGAATGCCTCTCCTTTGAACTTTTCCCCTTTTTAACAGAAGGACGAAGGAGGGGGATTCAATAAAACAAATAAACTTTTATATGATGAACCGATTTTTTATAGTTCTGATTTTTGCTTTTTCCTTGAGTTCACTTTTGGGAATACAAGCAACTGAAGGAAAATGGATCGCCCCTTCCGATGCCAATCATCCCAATACGTGGATGACTTTCCGGAAAGACATTATCTTGCCAAAACGTCCGGAGAAGGCGGTTGCACAGATTGCCGTGGATAGTAAGTATTGGCTTTGGATTAACGGACAACTTGCTGTTTTTGAAGGAGGAGTGAAGCGTGGACCGACTCCGAAGGACACCTATTACGATGAGGTGGACTTAGCCCCTTTCTTGCAAAAAGGGAAAAATCAGATAGCTATATTGGTCTGGTATTTCGGTAAAGAGGGCTTTTCGCACAAGAGTAGCGGACAAGCTGGATTGCTATTTAATTTAGAAAGTAAGAAATTTGTTTTGGGTAGTGATGAAACGTGGCTTTGCCGGATTCATCCTGCTTATGGGAGTGCGGATGCACCTTATCCTAATTTTCGTTTACCGGAATCGAACATTCGTTTTGATGCTCGTAAGGATATGACGGGGTGGCAGACAACTGAATGTCCGGAAACGCTGGGATTTAGTAACGCACTGGTGTTAGGAACATGGGGAGAAGCTCCTTACAATAAACTTATAAAACGTCCTATTCCGCAATGGAAAGACTTCGGTATACGTTCTTTTGAGTCTATGCGCAGATTGAAAGGAGAACAACAGGATACGCTGATTGCCTTGTTACCCTATAATTTACAGATGACTCCAATATTGGAAATAACGGACCCTGTAGGGGGAAACTGCATCGGCATTTATACGGATAATACATATGCAGCGGGAGATATTAATCTGAGAGCTGAGTATATTACTCGTCGAGGTCGGCAATCTTATGAATCACTAGGCTGGTTGAATGGACATGAGGTTTATTTTATTCTGCCTAAAGGTATCGAAGTTAATGGATTGAAATATCGTGAAACGGGCTATAATACAGAAATGACCGGAAGTTTTAGCTGTGATAATGATTTTGTGAATCGTTTTTGGAAGAAGGCCTTGCGAACCCTTTATGTTAACATGCGCGATACGTATTTTGATTGTCCGGAACGTGAACGTGCGCAATGGTGGGGTGACGAAGTGATTTTAATGGGAGAGTGCTTTTACACTTGTTCATCTTCCGTTTATGCTTTGATGAGTAAGGGCATCAAGGAGTTGATTGCTTGGCAACATTCTGATGGAGCACTTTCTTCACCGATTCCGGCGGGTAATTATGATAGTGAATTGCCGGGACAGATGTTAGCCAGTATCGGATATTATGGCTTTTGGAATTATTATATGAATACCGGTGATCGCGAAACGATAGCGCAGGTTTATCCGGGAGTGAAACGCTATTTGGAGTTATGGACATTGGATAGCACGGGGTTAACAAATTTCCGTGGAGGCAGTTGGACTTGGGGGGATTGGGGAGAACAACGGGATATTCGGCTTATCTTTGCCGGTTGGCATTACTTGGCCTTAAAAGGTGCTCGGCAAATGGCACAACTTTTGGGAGAAACAACTGATGCTAATAATTACAGTCGGCAGATGAACAAGGTGAAAGAGGGGTATAATCGTTGCTGGAACGGATATGCGTACAGGCATCCAGAGTATAATGATTGTACGGACGATCGCGTACAGGCCCTGGCTGTTGTTTCCGGTATTGCTGAACAAGATAAATATCCGTATATCATTGACTTGTTTAAGAAGCAATTCTATGCTAGTCCGTACATGGAGAAATATGTTATGGAAGCACTCTTTGTAATGGGTGAGGGCAAGTATGCTATGGAACGTATGCAAAAACGTTTTGCTCCTATGGTGAACCATCCTTTCTATACCACCTTGTTTGAAGGCTGGGATATCGGTCCCAATGGTTTCGGTGGCGGAACTGTAAATCATGCCTGGAGTGGTGGTCCTCTGATTGTCATTGCCCGTTATGTCTGTGGTATAGAGCCCTTGGATGCAGCTTATAAAACATTTCGTATAGCACCGGATGATACCTATTTGCATCAGGCGGCTATCACCATACCTACTATAGCCGGTGAGATACGTTCTTCTTTTGAATCGTCGGATAAAGATTTTAAAATGGAAATAACGGTTCCTAAGAATACACAAGCTATTCTGCAACTGCCAAATTCGGTAAATGGAGAGGTTCGTGTGAATGGTAAGGTTCTCTCAGAACAGGGCTGTGCTTTATCTGCCGGAACATATACCATATTAGCAAAAAAAATAGATAAATTTAAAAATTTAAAACCATGAAGAAAATGAGTATATTTCTTTGCTTTTCATTCCTGCTTTTACCTTTTGCAGGATGTTCAGATAGTGATAACGGTACAGGTGAAAGTAGTGGAGGCGATGGAGTTTCCCTAGAAGATATTAGAGTCATTCCATTGCCACAATTTATAAGTTATGGACGTGGAGCATTTGCAGTAGATAAAGATGTTACAATCAGTTGCACAGCGGCAATAGAAGATGAAGCCACTTTGTTGGCAGGTTATTTAAAAGAAGATCACGGTATGGAACCGGTGGTCAGTAAGGATAAGACAGATGCTACCATTCAGTTAGTAATAGATCCGGCGTTGACGGTGAAGGCCGAAGGCGGATATCGGATAGAAGTTGCCAATAACAAAATCGTGTTAACGGCTAAAGATAATTTGGGGATCTTTTACGGATCACAAACTGTTCGGCAATTGATTACGTTGCAGGGCAATTTATTTGTGGTACGTGAAGTTAGTATCTCAGACTATCCTGTTTTTTCATGGCGTTCGGTGATGCTTGACGAAGCTCGTTATTTCAAAGGGAAAGAAGCTGTGAAGACGCTTCTTTATGAAATGGCACGCTTGAAGATGAACACCTTTCATTGGCATCTGACGGATGATCAGGGCTGGCGTATTGAAATAAAGAAATATCCTAAATTGATTGAAGTCGGTTCTAAACGTAAATGCTCCGGTTTGGGTTGGGAATGGGAAAATGATCAATTTGATAATATTCCTCAGGCTGGTCACTATACTCAAGAGGATATCAAGGAGATCGTGGCTTATGCCAAGAAATTGAATATAACGATTGTTCCGGAAATAGAGATTCTGACGCATAGCTCTGCAGCAATTGCTTCCTATCCTCAGTTGGGAACCACTAAAAAACAGATAGAGGTGGAATGCAGAATGGGGGTGTTTAGTGAAATAATTGATGTCTCGGGTGATTTCGCTATACAATTTATGCATGATGTGCTGGATGAGGTGATGGCTTTGTTCCCGGGTGAATATATTCATATTGGTGGTGACGAAGCACACGGAAATCATTGGGCTAACTCGCAGTCTATTAGGAGCCTGAAAAATAGTCTGGGCATTACGGAAAATTTTGAATTACAGATTTGGTATTTCAATCAGATAAATAAATATCTGAATGAAAAAGGACGAAAAATGATGGGTTGGAGTGACATGGCAGGCCCCGTAGGAGTTGCCTCTAAGATGGCGGTAGATATGCCTGGAGCTATCTCTCAATATTGGGCAGGTTCGGTAGATGTCTTGAATCATTCGTTAAGATTAGGCTTTAAAGTCGTGCAGTCGCACACGGATTTTGCTTATTTCAATGCAGGGCTACAGAATGCCTATCTAACAAGTTGTATTCCGGAAAGAGTAGATGCTACTAAAGTAAAGAATATAATTGGTTTTGAGGCTTCTTGCTGGAGTGAATGGGATTCAACATTGGAAAAAACATTTGACCATATCTTTCCCCGTATTGCAGCTTATGCCGAGACGGCTTGGAGCAAGCAATCGGCAAAAGATTACACAAACTTTAAGTATCGTTTGTCTCCGATGTGGGATTTATGGAAGGCACGCGGTATTTATGTCGGAGGAATGGATGAGAAAAACTATCCGGGACCCGGTTGGTGAGGAAAAAAGGGAGAACTGAATATTATATAATGTAAAAGTATACGACCATGAAAACCGTAAATGCAGTATACTTTCGGCGAAGGACTATCTAATGAAAGAATCCTTGAAGGCATGGTCAAGCCTTTCGCAAGTTAATCTTTTAATACTAAAATTACATATAAGTATGAAAATGAATCTCCATTGTTTTGCGAATCTTATTTCAATAATGATTCTCGAGCTTTTCTCAAATAGCGGACTGATAAACGCAACCGAATTCGGAAAACGTACTGACGCATTGGAAGCATCAGCCTGGAACGAATCCAAATGGAT
>OBHU01000559.1_pt1 | contig 28470 bp, 24 predicted proteins | sample 1519071 | NCBI WGS metagenome assembly OBHU01 (sample SAMEA2452135, study PRJEB22498) | human gut metagenome
CAGTATGGAAACCTAGCAAAGTAGGAAATAAGACATTATATGTAGATGTAAAAGATAGTAATGGACAAGTAACAAGAAAATCTTTAAGCTATACTATTAAATAACTAAATTAATATGATACCTTTAAAGTAGAAAATCTACTTTAAAGGTATTTTTTTATTTATATAAGATAATAATAAATTCAAAAATAACATTGTAAAAATATGGTATGAGATATATAATAAATATACAAGGTTTTTAATAGTAAGTATTAAAAATATTTTTTTAATATTTATCTGTAAAAAAATATAAAATATATAAAAAAATACAAGGAGGATAGCTTTATGAAGAAGGTAATGCATATAGTTGAAGCCTTTGGAGGAGGGGTTTTTACTTTTATGGTTGATTTATTAAATTCAATAGTAGAAGAGTATGATGTGATTTTAGTATGTGCTATAAGACCTGAAACACCAAAAGATTATAAAACTTACCTACACAAAAGTATAAAAATAATTGAGCTAAAAAACGGTGGAAGAAGTATTAGTCTTAAGGATTTTAAACTTTATTTTGAAATAAGAGAAATTATAAAAGAAGAAAATCCAGATATAGTGCATTTACATTCTTCAAAGGCAGGTTTTTTAGGAAGATTATGTTGCAATGATAGAGAAAGGGAGGTTTTTTATAATCCTCATGGATATTCCTTTTTAATGGAAGATGCAAAAAATATACAAAAAATTATGTATAAGTCTATTGAATGGCTATCAAGTAAAAAATGTGGCTATATAGTTGCTTGTTCTAAAGGAGAATATAAGGAGGCATTAAAACTTTCTAAAAAATCTTTTCTTATAAGCAATGGAATAAACACAAAGAACCTTCCAATACTTAAAGAAAAAGATATAGACTTAAGAAATTTAAAAATATGTACATTAGGAAGAATAAGCCTTCAAAAAAATCCTGAAAGTTTTAATGAAATTGCAAAAAGGTTTCCTAAATTACAATTTACTTGGATTGGAGAAGGTGAATTAAAATCAAGCCTTACTTCACCTAATATAAAAATTACAGGATGGCTTGAAAAAAGACAAGCTCTAAAAGTAATGAATGAAAATGACATTTTTATTTTAACTTCATTATGGGAGGGACTTCCTATAGCTCTTCTTGAGGCTATGCTTTATAAAAAGATATGTATAGTAAGTAATTGTATAGGAAACAAGGATGTAATAAATAAAGAAAATGGCTTTATATGCAATAGTTTAGAGGATTATTATAAAACTATTTATGAAATTATAGATGGAAAAGTAGATATAAAAAGGCTTAAAGAAAATGCTTATAGAGATATACATCTTAAATATAGCTTTACTGCTGTTTCTCAAAAGTATATGTCTCTTTATAAACTTATAGGAAAGGTAATAGAAAGACAAGCCTTTAGTAAAACTTAAAAAATAAAAGTAAAAGGAGATACTAAGGTGATATTTTTAAAGATTATTTATCATTTAAAAGCAATAATAAAGAAAACATTTTTTAAAATTATATTTGGAAAACATATTACCTTTGGAAAGGGTAGTACCTTTAGAAAGGGTTTTTCTATTGCTATAGAGGAAGATGGAATTATAAAAATAGGAGAAAATGTTTATTTTAATAATTTTTGTTCTATAAATTCTCTTTGTAGCATAGAAATTGGAGATGATTGTATATTTGGGGAAAATGTAAGGGTATATGACCATAATCATAAGTTTTCTAAAAAAACAGAAAAAATAATGAAACAAGGATATTCTAAAGGCCCTATAAAAATAGGAAGTGATTGTTGGATAGGAAGTAATGTAACAATACTTAAAGGAGTAAATATTGGAGACAATGTTATTATAGGTGCTGGAAGTATTATAGATAAGGATATACCAAGTAATTTTATAGTAAAACCTGAGAGAAATTTAGTGAAGGAGGAGAGAATATGAATTACCCCATAAAAGTTTTAGTTTTAGATACAGTAATGGATAGAGGTGGAGCCGAAAGTATGATTATGAATTATCTAAGAAATATAGATAGAAGTAAAATACAAATGGACTTTATGGTAAATAGACAATATAAAGGAGCTTATGAAGATGAAATTAAAAGCCTTGGAGGAAAGGTTTTTAGAATGTGTTCAATGTATCCTAAAAACTTTAGAAGATATAAAAAGGAAATAAGAGAATTTTTAAAAAGCCATCCAGAGTATAAAATAATTCATTCAAATTTAGAAGAAAGAAGTTATTTTCCATTAAAGGAAGCTAAAAAATTAAATATTCCAGTAAGAATTAGCCATGCCCATAATGCACCTAAGGGTTTTGATATAAAAACAATAGTAAGATATTACTTTAGAGCAAGGTTAAAATCAGAAGTTACTCATATGTTTGCTTGTGGACAAGATGCAGGAGATTGGCTTTATGGAAAAAGATATAGAAAGGATTTTATAATTCAAAATAATGCAATAGATGCTAAAGCCTATAAATATAACCCTAAAATTGAGGAAGAAGTTAGAAAAGAGCTTAATCTTGAAGGAAAGTTTGTAATAGGACATGTGGGAAGATTTTTTCTTCAGAAAAATCATAACTTTTTAATAGATATATTTAATGAAGTTTATAAAAAAGATAAAAGTGCAGTTTTACTTCTTATAGGAGATGGAGAGCTTAAAAAGGAAATAGAAAAAAAGGTTTTACTTTTAGGACTTGAAAATTCAGTAAAGTTTTTAGGAGTAAGAGAGGATGTAAATAGATTAATGCAATGTTTTAATATATTTTTACTTCCATCTCTTTTTGAAGGACTTCCAGTAACAATGATAGAAGCCCAAGCTGCTGGCTTAAAGTGTATAATTTCAGATAAAGTAACAAAAGAATGTGATATAACAGGAAATGTAGAAAGAATCTCTTTAAATGTTCCAGCTAAAAAATGGGCAGAAAAAATACTAAAAACTAGATATGAAAAAGAAAATACCTATGAAAAAATAAAAGAAGCAAAATATGATATAAAAGAAAATGCCTTATGGCTAGAAAACTTCTACATACATTCTTTATAAAGTTATTTTTTAGTAGATAAAATACAAGGAGTGAGTTTTATGGAAAGTTTAAAGCCTTCTAATAAAATGTTAGCCTTAGTTATGCTTATTCCATTAACTATATTTTGCAAAATATTTCAGTTTAATGTTTTGCCTAGCAAATATTTTTATGATAGTTCAAGAATGCTTTCAATGTCAACTGGAAGTAATACTATGGAAGCTTGGGGAGATGCTTATGAAATTGTTTCAGAACTTTTTAAAAAAATTAATATTTTAGGATACACAAGCCTTCAGGACTGGGCATATACTTTAGCTTTTATTTTTATATTTATAATGTTTTTTATGATAATTAGAATAGAAAGTTTAGATAATTTACAATTATTTTTTGTTTTTTCTAGTGTAGGTTTATTAAATATATATATTTTTAATATTTCTAAAGATGTTATACAATATGGAATTTTCTTTTTAATGTATTTAGTAATAATAAATAAAAAACTTCCTAAAATTTTAAAGGTTTTATTATGTTTTTATATTTTCTTTTGGGAAAGTAGTTTTTTTAGAAGTTATTACATTCTTATGGGCATATTATTTATTATACTTTATATTCTTATAAAAACAGTTCAATTTAAAGTTAAAAATATGAATAAAAAAACAATATTAATTATATTTATTATAATTTTTGTTTCAATGTATGCCCTTATTTATACATCACAATTTATATCCTATGAAGATTATGAAAGGCTTATAAATGTAAGATATAATGTACCAAATGAAGGTGCAGTATCTGCTATAAATAATTGGATTGATGATAGAGGAAGTCTTTCATTATATATGGTTAATTATATTATAAATGCAGTAAGGATGATGTTTCCTATAGAACTTCTTTTAAATGGACCATTTTATATGCCTTTTGTAGTTTATCAAGGATTTATTTTATATTACTTAGTAAAAACTATGGGAAATTTAAATAAAAATACAAATGAAATTGTAGTACTTGCTTTAAGTAGTTTTATAGCCTATCTTCTTGTATCTTTTACCTTTGAACCAGACTTTGGTTCCTTTGTAAGACATGAAGCGGCAACCTTTCCAATACTTCATTTAATTGTATTAGATAAAGAAAACTATAAATTTAGGAGGAAAAAATGGAAGGAAGAATCTTTAATACCTTTTATAGAATAACAAAAAATAAAGTAGTAGCTAATATATTAACATTTATTTTCTATAAGATTTTATTAATATACTACTATATAGTTAGATTATTTTTAAAGGAAAATTTAAATATAAATAGAGAAGAAGCCTTTGAAAAGGTAAATAAAGTTTCTAAAAAGCCTATGAAAAAGTATTCCTATAATAAAAGAATTATAGATGAAAACATTGACCTTTCAATAATAGTACCAGCATACAATTCCTCAGATTATATAAAAGAATGTATATCCTCTGTACTAATGCAAAAGACAAGCTATAATTATGAGCTTATTGTAATAAATGATGGCTCAAAAGATGACACTTTAGAAAAGATAAATTTATTTAAAGAAAATAAACATTTAAAAATAATAAATCAAGAAAATAAAGGCTTTTCAGGAGCAAGAAATAGAGGAATAGATGAGTCTTTAGGAAAATATATTATGTTTTTAGACTCTGATGATTTATTATGTGAAAATTCCATAGAAAAATTAATAAAAACAGCAAAGGGAAAAAAAGCAGATATAGTACAAGGTTCTTATTATACCTTTAATAAAAATGGAAATAAATTTTATACAAATATAACACCTACAGAAAAAAATAAAGAAATTTCAATTCCAGGTTTTCCCTGGGGTAAAGTATATAATGCCAAGCTTTTTGAAAAGGTTAGATTTCCTTTAGACTTTTGGTATGAAGATACAATAGTTAATTATTTATTAGCAAGACTTAGTAATAAATATGTAGCTGTTTCAGATTATGTATATGGATACAGAATAAATGAAAAAGGAATTACCTTTACTTCAAAAAAATCTAAAAAAGTATTAGATACCTATTGGATAATTGAAGAAATGATTGATTTAAGTAAAGATATTGGACTAAAGATAGATGATAGTATATATGATATGACAATATTTCAATTAAGCAACTTATTATATAGAAGAATTCATTTTTTAGATGAAGAAACTATAAAAAATACTTTTATATTAGCCTGTTATTTAATACAAGATATGGGAATTAAAGATAGCAAAAACAAATCTATTATTTTTAGAGATATAGAAAAAGCATTTAAAGAAAAAAACTATAGACTATGGAAATTGGCAAGCTTTGTTATATAAAGGAGGAACTATGAAAAATATTTGTTTTTTTTCAGGAGATATAACAAATAGTGGAGGAACAGAAAAAGTTGCAAGCATTATAGCAAATGAACTAAGTAAAAATAAAGAATATAAAATTTCATTTGTAAGTTTAACTGAAAAAAAGAAAGAACCTTTTTTTTATATTAATTCTAAAATAAAAAGGCATAAATTATATGATAAACCAATAAGAGGAATAACTCATATATTAGGAATTTGCTATAAGCTAAAAAGTATAGTGAAAAATGAAAATATAGATATTTTAATAGATATTGATGGAATATTAGATATGTATTCATTAGTAGTTAAATTATTTACAAAGGTTAAAGTTATATCTTGGGAACACTTTAACTACTACCAACATCCTCATGTTAAATATAGAAACTATACAAGAAAGCTAGCAGGAAGATTTGCAAATGGAATTGTAACTTTAACTAATGAAGATAAAGGCTATTATGAAAAAAATATAAAAATAAAATGTCCTATAGAATTTATTCATAACCCAATTATGAATTTAGATAAAAATTATGACTATGATTTAAATTCTAAAATAATTTTAAGTGTAGGAAGACTAACTTATCAAAAAGGTTTTGATATTTTACTAGATGTAGCAAATATAGTTTTAAAAAAACATAAAGATTGGAAGTGGATTATATTAGGTGAAGGAGAAGAAAGACAAGCACTTGAAAATAAAATTAAAAGTTTATCTCTTGAAGAAAAAGTTATATTAAAAGGTAATGTTTCTAATGTAGAAGCCTACTATAAAACTTCTTCAATATTTGTATTAACTTCAAGATATGAAGGTCTTCCAATGACCCTTCTTGAAACTAAAACTTTTAAACTTCCAATAATAAGTTTTGATATAAAAACAGGACCTAATGAATGTATATTAAATAATAAAAATGGCTACCTTATAAAAGCTTTTGATATAGAAGATATGGCAGAAAAAATAAATAATTTAATTGAAAACAAAAATTTAAGAGAAAGTTTTTCAAATAATGCTTTAGAAGATACAGAAAAATTTAACTTAAAAAATATTATAAAAAAATGGATAGATTTAATTGAAAGTATATAAAGGAGAAGAAATAAGTGAAAGTAAGCATTATAGTTCCGGTATATAATTGTGAAAAATATTTAAAAAAATGTATAGAAAGTATCATAAATCAAACTTATAAAGACTTAGAGCTTATTTTAATAGATGATGGCTCTACAGATAAAAGCTATGATATTTCTTTAGAATATAAGAAAAAATATGGAAATATAATTGTTTTAAAGCAAAATAATAAAGGTTCAGGAAGTGCAAGAAATTATGGAATAGAAAAAGCTACAGGAAAGTATTTAATGTTTTGTGATTCTGATGATTTTTTTTGCAAAAATACAGTAGAATCTTTTATTAAGGAAACTTTAAAAGAGGATTATGACTTAGTTATAAGTGGATATAATAATTTTAAATACTATAATGATAAAGTAGTGATATGTAAAGAAAATAATGCTATGGAAGATATTATAAAAACTAAAGAACAGGTTAGAAAATCTTATATAGAACTTCATGAAAAATGCCTAAATCAAGCCCCCTGGGGAAAGCTTTATAAAAGAAGTATAGTAATAGAAAATAAAGTAAGATTTAAAGATTATAAACGCTGCCAAGATATTATATTTAATCTTCAATATTATGAGCATGTAGAAAGCATAAAAATTATAAAAGATAAATTATATAACTATCAAACGCCAGAGGGTAATGCTTATATATCAAAGTTTCCTTCTAATATGATAGAAATAAGAAAAGAAATAGATAGAATAATTACAGAAACTTTAAAGAAATGGAATGTTTATGATGAAAAGACAGAAAAGTATCTTAATAAAATTCTTGTAACAGATATTTTAGTATGTATAAGGCTTAACTATTTAAATAATTGGAATTTTAATAAAGAGAAAAAAAGAGAGTATATAAATAATCTTTTAAAAGATGAAAAGGTAATAAAGGTTTTAAAAGAAAAAGGCTATGGAAAAAAGAAAGATATACTTTGCACAATAGTAAATACAAAAAATTATTTTTTTATAGAAGCTACAAATTTTTTTATAGCTTTACTTCAAAATATTTCATTAAAAGTAAATAAATACAAAACAAAAAGATTAGTACATTCTTAATTTATAAGGAGAAAAAATGAAAAAGAAAATTTTATTTATAGAAGAGGGCCTTGGAATTGGTGGAGCTGAAAAGAGCCTTCTTGCTATTTTAAATCTTTTAGATTATTCAAAATATGAAGTGGATTTATTTTTATTTAGACATACTGGAGAATTTATGAATATGCTTCCAAGGGAAGTTAATCTTCTTAAAGTATCAGAGGATTTTTCTTTATTTGAAGAAAACAAAAAAGCTTCTCCTTTAAATTTTTTTAAAAAGCATAATATAAAAGCTACAGTTTACTCTTCTTTATATTTAATTAATAGTGGAATTTATAAAATTAAAAAAGAACATATAAAAAATAAAGAATATATAGGATGGAATTTTTTAAAAAATTTATTTAAGCCTCTAGAGAAAGAATATGATGTAGCAATATCTTTTTTAGAGAAAAAGACTATTTATTTTAATGTAGATAAGGTAAAGGCAAAAAGAAGAATAGGTTTTGTTCATATAGATTATAGTAAGTATCCTTATAATTATAAAATGGATAAAAAATACTTTAAGGAATTTAACAATATAGCTACAGTTTCTAATCACTGCAAAGAAGTATTAGAAAATATATTTAAAGAGTATAAAGAAAAGTTTTTAGTTATAAAAAATATGATTTTAGTAAATTTAATTGAAGAAAAAGCAAAAGAAAAGGTAAGGCTAAAAGAAGAGAATGAGGAAACTATAAAAATAGTAACAGTAGGAAGATTAGTTAATCAAAAGGGAATAGATAATGGAATTTTTGTTTGCAAAGCTTTAATTGATGAAGGATATAAAGTTAGGTGGTATGTAGTAGGAAAAGGAAAGGATAAAGAAAAGCTAGAAAACTTAATAAAAACTAATAACTTAGAAGAAAACTTTATTTTATTAGGAGCAAAAACAAATCCATATAAATATATAAAAATATGTGATATATATGTACAACCTTCTCGTTTTGAAGGTTATGGCATTACAGTTGCAGAAGCAAAAGCCTTAAAAAAACCAATAGTAGCTACAGATATACCAGAATTTCGTGAACAGATAATAGATAAAAAAACAGGTATTTTATGTAAAGATAATAATGAACTTAAATATGGAATTAAACTTTTAATAGAAGATAAAAACCTAAGAAAAAAATTAATAGATAATCTAAAAAAAGAAAATGAGGAATCTAATACTTTAGAGCTTAAAAAACTATATGAAATAATTGAAGGAAAAAATTTAGAAAATGAAAAGGTGAAAAGTTATGGATAATCTTATAAGTGTAATTGTGCCTATATATAATGTTGAAAAATATTTAGATAGATGTATAAAAAGTATTATAAATCAATCTTATACTAATTTAGAAATAATTTTAGTTAATGATGGTTCAACTGATAAATGTGGAGAAATATGTGATATGTGGAAAGAAAAAGATGAAAGGATAAAAGTTATTCATAAAGAAAATGGAGGACTATCTGATGCAAGAAATGCAGGAATAGAAATAGCAAAGGGAGAGTATTTAAGCTTTATAGATAGTGATGATTATGTGCATAAGGATTTTATAAAAGTATTATATGGATTATGCATAAAATATAATAGTGATATTTCCATGTGTGGTGCCTTTGAAACAAGTAAAGATGAGGACTTTAATTTTAATTTAGAACAGGGTAATGAGTGTATTAAATATAGTAGAGGAATATTAGAAAAAAAAGAAAGTATATATTGTGTTGCTTGGAATAAATTATATAAAAAAGAAATATTTAAACATATAAGATACCCTAAGGGTAAGCTACATGAAGATGTAGCTGTAATAAATAAAATTTTATATTATTCTAATAAAATAGCTATTACAGATTTAAGGTTATATTTTTATTACAATAATCCAAATAGCATAATGCGAAGTACATTTTCAATAAAAAGATTAGATGTTCTTGATGTAATATATGATTCTTATCTATTTTTTTTAGAAAAAAATGAAATTCAGTATGCTTACAATTCTTTAAATGATTATATTGATACAGCATTATTTTTATATAAGGAATGTCAAGTTTTAGGTAAGGATTCTAAAAAGATAGAAAAACAATTGTTAAAGAAATATTCTAAAGAATATATAAAAGTGTTAGAAAACATTAATATGAGTGTTATTAAAAAAATTAAATATATTATATATAGGTTTATTCCTAAACTATATTTAGTAGTATCAAAGTAAGAGAAAAAGAAATAAAAGGTTTAGTGGAGAAAATAGTATGGGAAAAAATAAACAGTTAGTAATAAATATGACTGCACAAATTTTAGGCTTTCTTGTAAGTTCTTGCATAAGCTTTTTTTTAACTCCCTATGTTGTTGAAAATGTAGGGGCTGAAGCCTATGGCTTTGTAAATTTAGCAAATAATTTTGTAAGCTATGCAAACTTAGTATCAGTAGCCTTAAATTCAATGGCAGGAACCTTTATAACAATAAAACTTCATAAAAATTATGAAGAGGAAGCTAATAAGTATTTTACATCTGTTGTTATAGCAAATATATTTTTAGCAATAATAACATCAACTTTAGCAGTATTTATTGTTATAAACTTAGATAAATTAATAAATATCTCACCATATCTTTTAAAAGATGTACAAGTTCTATGGATATTTATATTTTTAAATTTTGCATTAAATATTATAGGTGGAACCTATGGAATAGCAACCTTTGCAAAAAATAGATTGGATTTATCTTCTATTAGAAATATTCAATCTAATTTTTTAAAAGGAATAGCCCTTGTTTTTATGTATACTTTTTTAAGTGCAAAAACTTGGTATATAGGTTTTACAGCTTGCTTATGTAGTCTTTATGTTCTTATATGGAATATACATTATACTAAAAAACTTATTCCTAATATAAGGGTTAAAAAAAATAACTTTAATTTAACTGCTATTTTAGAAATAGTAAAGTCAGGAATATGGAATACAATAACAAGGTTAGGACAACTTTTAAGTGCAGGATTAGATTTATTAATAACTAATTTATTTATAGGACCAATACCTATGGGAACATTATCTATAGCTAAAACAGTTCCTACATTAATAGGAAATATAAATGGAATGCTTGCATCAGTTTTTTCACCTGCTTTAACTATTGCATATGCAAAGGGAAATAAAGAAGAAATTTTAAAAAATCTAAAACAATCAACTAAGATAATGGGGATAGTTGTTAATATTCCAATAGGATTATTAATTATTTATGGAGAAGAATTTTATTCTTTATGGATGCCTAAAGAAGATGGAAAAGTTCTTCAAATTCTTTCAATAATAACAATAATATGCTCTGTAGTGGAATGTAGTATTATGGCAATTTATTATTTATTTACTGCTTTAAATAAGGTAAAAGAAAATGCTATATCAGTTCTTATTCAAGGAATTTTAAATACAATTATAGTTTTGATTTTATTAAAAACTACAAACTTAGGAATATATGCAGTAGCAGGAGTAAGTACAATATTAAATATAATAAGGGCAACTATATTTGCAGCACCTTATGGAGCAAAACTATTAAATTTAAAATGGTATACCTTTTTCCCTGACATAATAAAATCAGTAATATCAGTAATTATTCTTTCAATTCTTTTTTATGTAATAAAAATAATAATGCCAGTTAATAGTTGGTTTAACTTAATAATAAGTGGAACAGTAGCAGGAATTTTAGGCTTTGTATTAAATATATTTTTATTTTTAAATAAAGAAGATAGAGAAATTATAAAAAATATTATATTAAAAAAGATATTTATATTACAAAAAAGAACAACTTAAAGGAGTAAAAAATGATAAATATAGATTTACAAGGAAGATTAGGAAACCAGCTTTTTATATATGCTATGGCAAGAAAGGTTCAATATATTATGAAAAAGGAACAAAAGGTTTATGTAAATACCTATATGACAGAGGTTTATAATTGGAAAAACTCTTTAATAAATTATAATATAAATGAAAATTTTATATTTTATAATGAGCCTTTAAGAAAACTTAAATGCAAAACACCTTTTATTCAAAATTTAATAAGAATATTATATAGAAAATATACTTATAAAAAAACTTCAAAGGAAACTTATGAAGTAGATAAAAAGCTTCAAAGGCTTTTTGAATTCTTTGGAATGTATATATGTAAAGATGGATATTTAGATTTTAATATAAATTTAAATAAGAAAAATGTTGTTCTTTATGGTTATTATCAATGTGAAGAATATTTTAAAGATATAAGAGAAATACTTTTAAAAGAACTTACTCCAAAGTTTCCTATACTAGAAAAAAATAAATCTCTTTTAGAGGGTATTAAAAAAAGTAATTCTGTATGTGTAACTATAAGAATTGGAAAAGATTTTGTTAATAATCCTATATATAATGTTTGTAATATGGAATATTTTAAAGAAGGAATGGATTATATTAGTAAAAAAATTGAAAATCCAAAGTTTTATATTTTTTCTGATAATCCAAAGTGGATAAAAGAAAATGTAAAATTTAATTATGATGTTATATTTGAAGAAGGAAATGACCCAGATTATGAAAAGCTTAGAATAATGAGTGAATGTAAGCATTTTATAATATCAAATAGTAGTTTTAGTTGGTGGGCACAGTATTTATCAACTAATAAGGATAAAATAGTAGTTGCACCTGAAAGATGGTACAATAAAGATATGGTTTGTAATATATATATGTCTAACTTTAAACTTTTAAAAATTTAAGGTAATATAAATAAAGATAAGGAGTTTTAGTTAATTATACTAAAAACTTCCTTTTTTATTAGGAAAAAATTAAAGAAATTAGGCTGAAAAGTTAAAATAGTAAAAAATTCCATGGGTAAATTGAAAATATATTGAAAAAATATTTCTATTAGCATAGATTATGTGTTATAATAAAAACCGTTATGAAGTAAAAGATGAATATTAAGGTTATTAGTCAAAATAATTCAAATAAAAAGTGTACATATTTCAGGGGGGCTAAATTTGGAAGAACAAGTATTAAGTATTAAGGACATAGGAAATATTTTAAAAAAAAGGTTATCTATGATTATAGTTATTACCTTAGTTACAACTATAGGAGCCATAGGATTAACATATTTTGTTATTGAACCTACATATACCACAACAGCAGAAGTATTAATTGGTAAGAAAAATTCTGATGAACAAGGAACTGAATATAATAGTAGTGATGTTCAAATGTATCAAAAGCTTATGGGAACCTATGCAAAAGTTGTAAAAAGTAAAGATGTTATTAAAAGAGCAATAGAAAATGGAAATTTAAACTTAACTGCTGGTGAAATTTCATCAGCATTAACAGTTACAACAAGTGAGGATGATCAAATATTAACATTATCCTATTCTTCTAAAAATCCTCAAGAAGGGGTGGAAGTTTTAAATCCATTAATTGAAGAGTTTGATAAAACTTCAAAGGAAATAATAAGTAATGGAGAAATGTTTGTTTTAACAGCTCCAGAAATGCCATCAAATCCAACATCACCTAATAAAAAGATGAATGTTTTAGTTGGAGTTGCTTTAGGGCTTATGATAGGAGTAAGTTTAGCTTTATTTTTAGAATATATAGATGATAGTGTAAAAACAAATGAAGATATAGAAGGATTATTAGAAGTTCCTGTTATTGGAGATGTACCTGTATATAATAATAAATGGGGTTCATTAGATGGGAATTTATCAAAAAATAATGAAACAAAACAAGAAATAAAACATAGGGAACAGGGAAAAAAACGTTCTAAAAAATAAGAGGATAGATCTTCTTAAGAATATATATGTAAAAAGAGATTGATTGGGGATGTTGGGAAAATGAAAAATATTTTTATTGTTGGTTCAAAGGGAATACCTGCTTCTTATGGAGGATATGAAACTTTTGTTGATAAGTTAACGGAATATCATGCAAGTAATAATAAATTAAAATATCATGTTGCTTGTAAGAGTGATAAAAATAATGAATTTGAATATCATAATGCACGATGTTTTAATATAAAAGTACCTAATATAGGTGCTGCTCAAGCAATATATTATGATGTTGTAGCATTAAGAAACTGTTGTAAATATATAAAAGAACATAATATAAAAAATCCTATTGTTTACATATTAGCTTGTCGTATAGGACCATTTGCAGCACACTTTCAAAAGGAGATTCACAAACTAGGAGGAGTAGTATATGTGAATCCAGATGGGCATGAATGGATGAGAGCAAAGTGGAGTGCACCTATAAGAAAGTATTGGAAATTTTCAGAACAGCTGATGGTAAAGTATTCAGATTTATTAATTTGTGATAGTCAAAACATTGAAAAATACATACATAAAAGTTATGAAAAGTACAAGCCTAAAACTACTTTTATTGCATATGGAGCAGAAACTAGAAAGAGTAAGTTAAGTGACAATGATAAAGGCCTTTTAGACTGGTATAAGGAAAAAGGATTATCTGCAAAGTCATACTATTTAGTAGTTGGAAGATTTGTACCAGAAAATAATTATGAAACAATGATAAAAGAATTTATGCGAAGTAATTCAAAACATGATTTTGCATTAATTACTAATGTTAGTGATAAATTCTTAGAAGAATTAAAAATAAAAACAGGTTTTGATAAAGATCCAAGAATTAAGTTTGTTGGAACAGTATATGATCAAGAACTATTAATGAAGATACGAGAAAATGCTTATGGATATTTCCATGGTCATGAAGTTGGAGGAACAAATCCAAGCTTATTGGAGGCTCTTGGAAGTACAGACTTAAACTTACTTTTAGATGTTGGATTTAATAAAGAAGTAGGAGAAGATGGAGCTATATATTGGTCTAAAGATGAAGGTAACTTAGCTAAACTTATTGATAATGCTGATTCTATGAATAGCCAAGAAATCATTGAATTAGGTAAAAAAGCCAAGAAAAGAATTAGTGATGCATATAGTTGGCAGTTTATTTCTGATAGATATGAAGAAATATTCTTAGGCAATTATAGTGATTAATACTATATAGAAGATAATTAATAGTTTATATATTAATAGATTTGGAGTTGAATTACTTTTGAAAGATTTAGATGTTATTGTTAGTATAATTGTACCAATATATAAAATGAAAGTTTTATATTTAGAAAAGTGTATTAATTCATTAATGAATCAAGATATGAAAAATATAGAAATTATATTAGTTGATGATGGTTCAGAAGATGATGGGAGTAAATATTGTGATCAAGTAGCACAAAATGATAAAAGAATTAAGGTAATCCATCAAAAAAATCAAGGAGTATCGGTAGCAAGAAATAACGGAATTAAATTATCAAGAGGTAAGTATATTATGTTTGTTGATGCTGATGATTGGATTGATGAAAAAATGTGTTCTTCATTAACAAAAGTTGCACAAGAAAATGAAGTTGATATTGTTTGTGATTCTAATTCAAGAGAATTTAGTAATAAAACTGTACGAGTAACACCTTATAATATAAATAAAAATCTAATATATGATAATAAACAAGAAGATTTTAATCCTTATGATATGAGGCTTTTAGGAAGTGTGTGGGCTAAGTTATATTCAAGAGAAATAATTAATGGAGAATTATTTGATGTAAATTTATCACATGGAGAAGATGTTGAATTTAATTTTAGGGTGTTTTATAAAACAAAAAAAATATTGTTTGTAAATAAAGGATTTTATCATTATAGATATTCTAATTCGTCAACTGTAAGAAGGTTTAATAAGGATATAATAAAAATCTATGATAACACAATTGTTAAAATTAAAGAAGATTTAGATAGTAAGAAAGTTTCAGAAAAGCATTTATCATATCAAGGTTTTTATTCATTTGTTGGAATTATTTACATGGTATTGTGCACTAATTATGTATTTAATAAGCACAACAATATAAAGTTAAGTGAGAAGTTTCAAATGCTTAATAAAATAACTACATCAATACCATTTAAAGAAATATTGCCTAAAATTAATTTGAAATTATTACCTATAACAAGAAGAAGTTTGATTTTTTGTGGAAGATATAAGATATACAGTGGAATATATTTTATAGTTAAATTTAGAGAACTTCAATGTAAAATTTATAATAAGGAAGGGAGATAATTAAGATGTGTGATAAAATAAGAGTCCTTCATGTTACAGAAATGTTGCAAGCAGCAGGAATTGAATCATTTATAATGAATGTTTATAGAAATATAGATAGAGAAAGGATACAATTTGATTTTTTTATTACAAGGGATGAAAAAGAATTTTATGATGATGAAATAAGTAAATTAGGGGGAAAGAAGTTTGTTACAAATTTTAATCAGAATTCGAATGTATTTATAAGAGTATTAAAAGAGAGTAAGGCTTTATATAAATTTTTAAAAAAGTCAGATTATCAAATAATTCATGTTCATTCAGGAACACCATTACGTATTTTTTATTTACTTGCGGCTAAGTGTGCAGGAGTTAAGAAAAGAATTTATCATTCTCATAGTGCAGAAGTAAAAGGACCTCATAGCAATCTAGGAATAAAAAAGGTAATTTTTAAATTTTTAAAAGTTTTCTTTCCTTTGTTTGGAACGGATTTCTTTGCATGTTCTAAGGCAGCTGGAGAATGGATGTATACAAAAAATATGATTAGACATGATAAGGTACGTGTTATTTACAACGGAATAAATTCAATTGAGTTTCAATATGATGAAGAAGTCAGAAAGGTGTATCGAAAAGAGTTAGGTTTAGAAAACAAGTTTGTTATAGGTCATGTTGGAAGGTTTAATACTCAAAAAAATCATACTTTTTTGATAGATATTTTTAGAGAAATTCAAACTATGGATAAACAAACAGTATTATTACTATTAGGAGAAGGAGAACTTGAGGGTAATATAAGAGAAAAGGTGAGTAATCTTAACTTGTCAGAAACAGTAAAATTTTTAGGAGTTAGACATGATGTTAATAAAGTAATGCAAGCAATGGATGCATTTGTATTACCATCTAATTATGAAGGATTGCCTGTTGTTGGAGTTGAAGCTCAGGCAGCTGGATTACCTATGTTCTGTTCAGATAATATTACCAATGAAGTTGTTATTACTCCAAATATAAATTTATTGTCATTAAATTTGTCAGCAAAGGAATGGGCTAAAATAATAATGCAAAAAGGAAAAAAAAATCATAGAAAAAATATGTTAGATTATATTGTCAAGAGTGGTTATGATATATCGAAAAGTGTTAATGATTTACAAAAGTTCTATGAAGGTAGATAGTAAAATTATTAGAAAGGATTTATATGCAAACAAAAAATAATAAAATATATAAAATTTCTAAAATTATATATAGTTGTACTATTATTATGTCATTTCTATTTCTTACATCAAGTTTTGTAAATATTATTCCTGGTAGGACAAGATATGCAATTAATATTGTTTTTATATTATATACAATTTGTATTTTTTTGTTAAGAAATGAGCATAAGATTAAAAAACAGAATGTTTTTTTTGCTTTTTCTAGCTTATTACCATATGTAGTAATATTAATAGTTGTATTAATTAAATCTTTTTTTAGTGATGTTATTACAATTAATATGATTATAAATAAGATGGTAATTATAATTTATTGGTGTATTCCTATAATAAGTATGCTTTGTGCTGGCTATTTATTTAAAGAAGATGCAATAGATATTACTTTTTATGCTACTATAATAAGTTATTTATTTAGTATATTTCAGTTTTTTATGATTTACAAGATTCAAGGTATTATTCATTTTTTTACTTATGCAACAATGTTAGGAAGCCCATTAGAACAACATGAATTGGTATTCTCATTAGGATTATTTTTTATTTATTATTTTTTATTTGAAGATAAAAAAGTTAAAAATCATAAGTTTAAAGTATTTATTTGTGCAATGTTTTTATTTATGGGCTTTAAAAGAATTGAACTGGTTTCAATAATAATAGTCTCTATATTATATAAGTTTGTTTTACAAGGTAATAATTTTAAGATTAAAGTAAATATTATTTCAATTATAATTTTATGCATTTGCATTATATATATATCATTTATTAAATCTGGTGGATTAGATACATTTGCTCAAAAGTATAATATTGATTTTATGTCAAGATTAACAGCGTATGATTATTTTAATAAAGATTATTGTTTAAATTTATTTTATCAGGGTAAGGGATTAGGGTATGTTTCATATACATTAGAGAATGTAGGAAGTTTACTGTTTGGAATAGGGGACTTACATAATGATATATTGAAGTATTATATAGAAATGGGTTGTATAGGTTGGATTTTATTTTTTATGAATTTTATATTACTACAAACTAAAAGAATCTTGAAAAAAATTAATATACAAATTGCAAGATTATACTTTACATTAACTCTATTTACAATGATTATTATTGTAACTGATAATGTATTAAGATATTTGCAGTATATGTTAGTTTTCTTTTTGATTCCATATATATGTTCTTTTAAGTTAAGAGGAGGAAAAGAGTAATATGAAGTTAAGTGTTATTGTTCCAGTTTATAATGGAGAAAAGTATATTAATAGATGTATTGAATCTATATTAAAAAATAAATCTAAGGAATATGAAATTATAGTTGTGGATGATGGTTCAAAAGATAATTCACTAAGAATTTTAAAAAACTTTAAAGATATAAGAATTAAAGTTTTTCATCAAAGTAATAAAGGAGTAAGTGTTGCTAGAAATTATGGAATTAGTCTTGCAAATGGAAAGTTTATTTTATTTGTTGATTGTGATGATTGGCTTGAAGATGGAGCTATAGATTTAATAATTAGTAATCTTAGTGATGAATTAGACTTATACATTTATAGTAATTATTGGGCTAATTCGGATAAAAAGTATAGTATGAAAGCAACAAGAATATTTAAGGAATATTTTGACTTTAGCAGTAAAAAAGAGAAGTTATATTCTAAATTGTTATCAACAGATGAATTAAATGTACCATGGGGTAAAGTATACAAAAAAGAGATAATTGATAATAATAAAGTTGTATTTCCAAATGGCGTATCTATAGGAGAGGATTTGAAATTTAATTTAGAATATTTTCGATATGTAGAAACATGGAAATATCTATATATTCCAATTTATTATTATAACGAAACAGAAAATAGTGCAACTAAAAAATTTAATATAAAAAGGTTTGAACAATTTATTGTTACTTATAAAGAACGAATAAAGTATTTATATATTTATTTTGATAAAGATTTAATAATAAAAGAGGAAAAAGAAAAAATCTATAATCATTATTTCCTTACATTTTATCAATTAATATCTGATGCATATAATTTTGGATGTCCAAAACAATTGATAATTAATATTATAAATAATAAATATATTAAAGAAATAATTAATAATAGTACAATTGGAGAAATAAGAAAACATATTATAAATAATTATTTATTTATTATTTTTAAAATTGATAAAATTAAAAGAAATATGAAGTTATGTATAAAGGGAGTTATAGGTTGTGTAAGAAGAAGGAGGATATAAATGAAAGTTGGTATTATTACTTTTCATAGAGCAATTAATTATGGAGCAGTTTTACAAACTTATGCATTAAATTATGCAATTAAAGAATTAGGAGCTAAATGTAATGTTATTGATTATAGATGTCCTAAAATAGAACAAGATAGAAAAATAATAAAGAAAGGATTATCCATTAAAGAAATGTTTGTATTGTTTTTACAATCATACATAAATATAAGGAAATATAAAAAGTTTGATAAGTTTATAGAAAAAAACATTTCTATAACTAATAGAAAGTTCTATAATAAGAGTGATTTATTAGAATTAAATAAAGAATATGATGAGTTTATTTCAGGGAGTGATCAAGTTTGGAGTATTATTTGTACTGATTTTGATAAAAATTATTTCCTTGATTTTGTAGAAGAAAATAATAAGAAGAATTCATATGCAGCTAGCTTTGGGTTTGAGAAAATACCAGATGAATATGCTAATGAATATAAGCATTTACTTGAAAAGTTTAATAATATTTCAGTAAGAGAAAAACAAGGAATTAGAATCGTAGAAGAATTACTAAACAGAAGTGCTGAAATATCATTAGATCCTACTTTTTTACTAAATAAAACAGAATGGAGTAAGATTGCAAAAGAAGTAAGTATAAAGAATAAATATGTACTATTATACCTTATGGAAGTTAACAGAGATATTATTAAATTTGCTGAAAATTTCGCAGCTAGTAAAAATTATGAATTAGTATATATAAATAGTGGAGGAATAAGAAATAGAATTAATGCAAAATATATAAGAACTGCAGGACCAGATGAATATTTAGGACTTTTCAAAAATGCTGAATACATAATAACCAATTCTTTCCATGGAGTAGCTTTTTCTATTAATTTCAATAAAAATTTTTATGTTAGTCTTCAAAAAGCAAAAAATGCAGCTAATTCTAGATTAGATAATATTTTAGATATTCTTAATTTAAAAGATAGATTAATTAATTTAAAAGAAGTAGAAATAAGTGAAAAAGCAATTAATTATGAAGAAGTAAATAACAAGATAGCAGAGAATAGAGAAAAATCATTAAATTACTTAAGAAACATTATTACAAATAAATAATAAGGAGAGAAAAATGAAAAAAAAGATTTTAATTGTATTATGTTCAGTGAAATATAATAGAGGTTCAGAAGCTTTAGTTAGAGGTTTTTCTGAAATTTGTAAAAATACATATAAAGATTCAGAAATATATTTATCATCTGCTGAATTGGATTTCGAAAAAACTGTTGTAATCCCCAATATATATAAAAATATAAATAAATATTCTTATAATACTGAGAAATCAATAAAAAGATATTTTATAGGTATTATTGACAAGGTATTTAAACTTAAAAGATTAGCTCAAAAAATGAGGTATAAGAAGTTTTTAAATGTATGTAAAGAGATGGATTTAATAGTTGTTATTGGAGCTGATAACTATGATAAATCATATGGCATGTTTAGTTTTATGCATGAAACTAATAAAATGATAAAAGAAAATAGTAATGCAAAATTGTTAATGTATGATTGTTCCTTAGAAGAAAATGATATTGATGATAATATAATTAGTGATTTTGCCATGTTTGATGGAGTTACAGCTAGAGAATCTATAACTTATAATAATTTTAGGAAAAAACTAAAAAATAAAGTTCTAGGATATTATCCTGATCCAGCTTTTTTATTAAAACCTGAAGAATATAAATTGCCTATTGGATGGAAAAAAAACAATATGGTTGGCATTAATGTTAGTTCATTAATTACTAATGATATATATGGAACAGGATATGATTTAGTAATGAATTCTTATTATGAATTAATAGAAAATATTTTAAATAAAACTGATATGAATATAGTATTAGTACCACATGTAATGAATAATGCAGATTTATCTGTTTTAAAAAAGCTATATTTAAAATATGAGAATTCAGGAAGAGTTATATTAATAGATAATGAATTATTAAATGCTGCACAACTAAAATATATTATTTCAAGGTGTAGATTTTATATTGGAGCAAGAACACATTCTACTATAGCTGCTTATTCTTCTTGTGTTCCAACATTAGTTTTAGGATATTCTATAAAATCAATAGGAATAGCACGTGATATATTTGGAAGAGAAGATAATTATGTCATTTCAGTTTCTAAAGTAAAAGATAAGTATGAATTATCAAATGCATTTAAATGGATAATGAAAAATGAAGACGCAATTAGAGAGCATTTAGAAGAGTATATGCCAATGTATGTTAATAAAGCTATGAATACAAAAGAAATGATAATAGGAATGTTAGGTGAAAAGTAATGATAGAAGTGTTGGAAAAAGATAAATGTTGTGGATGCCAAGCATGTGTTAATGTTTGTCCTAAAGAATGTATTACAATGAAATATGATGAAGAAGGATATATTTATCCTATAATAGATACTGAAAAATGTATTAAGTGTAATTTATGTAAAAAAGTATGTCATTTAATAAATAAAAATGCAATAAAAAAATCATTTATTGAAAACAATAAGTTCTATGCAGCATATAATAAAGATTATAAAATCATGGAAAATAGCTCTTCTGGTGGGATATTTTGGCTATTAGTAAAGAGTATTATTAATGCGAATGGAATTGTTTATGGAGCAGAACAAACTTCAATTTTTTCAGTAAAACATAAAAGAGCAGAAACTTTAGATGAGTGTGTTCCCTTCAGAGGATCTAAATATTTGCAAAGTAATATTAATAAATCATATAAAATGGTTAAAGAAGATTTGTTAAATAATAAAAAGGTACTTTTTTCAGGAACTCCATGTCAAGTAGCAGGGTTATATTCTTACCTAGGTAAAGAGTATGAAAATTTATATACTTGTGATGTTGTATGTCATGGTGTACCATCAATGAGAGTATTTAAAAAATATATTAAAGAGTTAGAAGAAAGTAAAAAGAAAAAAGTTACCAATATTATTTGGAGAGATAAATCTCAAGGCTGGGGACCTAATAGGATATGTATATATTTTGATGATGGTGAAAAATTAATACAAACATCACAAGATAATATGTTTCAACTTGGATTTTTAGATAATGTTTATTTAAGACCTTCATGTTATAAGTGTAAATATGCTAAGCTACCAAGAATTTCTGATATATCCTTAGCAGATTTTTGGGGTTATGAAGGTGAATTGAAAAATGCAAATAATAATAGAGGATTATCTATTGTTATATTATGTTCTGAGAAAGGAATAGAGATTTTTAATTCTATTTGTAAAAATATAAATTATCATGAAGTTTGTGAAGAGTATGTAAAAAGTAAGAGTAGACATGTATACACACATCCTTTGGAAAATTATGACAGAGAAAACTTTTTTAAAGATTTTAATAAATGCTCATTTCATGAATTAACAGAAAAATATATAAAAGCTAGCACATTAAAAGGGAAATTAATAAAAAAAATAAGAAAAAGTAAGGAGAAGTTTTTTAGAAGGTTTATCAAGGAGAATTAATATGAATAACATAATAGGTCATGAAAAGAAAGATTGTTGTGGATGTACAGCTTGTATGAATATTTGTCCTAAAAATGCAATTATAATGGAGAAAGATAGTGAAGGATTTTATTATCCATCAATTGATATTGAAAAGTGTATTCAGTGTGGTTTATGTAAAAAGGTATGTCCTATTAGGTTTAGAGATGAAAACCTAATTAATAATATGAGTAAAAAGATATATGCTGCAAAGAATAATGATCCTAATATAGTATTAAGTAGTTCATCTGGAGGAATGTTTGGAGTTTTAGTGAAATTTGTTATTAATCATGGAGGTATTGTTTTCGGTGCACAATATGATGAAAACTTTAATGTGATACATTCTTATTCAGAAACAATTAAGGAGTGTAAAAAATATTCAAGATCTAAATATGTTCAAAGTGATTTGAATAGGTGTTATTCTGAAGTGAAGGAAAAGCTTGATAATAATATTTTGGTATTATTTACAGGAACTCCTTGTCAAGTACAAGGATTAAAGCTGTATTTGAGAAAAGATTATAATAATTTAATTACATGCGATATAGTTTGTCATGGTGTTCCAAGTCCTAAGGTATTTAGAGATTATCTTAATTTCTTATGTGACAAATATAAGAGCCAAATAGTTGACATTAATATGAAATTTAAGAAATATGGATGGGAAAAACCTGTTATTAAAATAGAGTTTGATAATGGTAGAAAAATAATTAATACTAAAGAAACTAGATTATGGACAGAAATATTCTTTGAACATTATGCTACTCGACTATGTTGTCATGATTGTAGATTTGCTAATTTTAACAGACCAGGAGATATTACAATAGGTGATTTCTGGGGGATACATGATTCACATCCTAATTTTTATGATTATAATGGAGTTTCATTATTATTAATTAATAATAAAAAAGGAAATATGATTTTCAATAAAATTAAAGATCAAATTACTTATATTGAAAGTTGTGAAGAAAAAGCTATTCAACCTAATTTAAAAGAACCATCAAAGCCTTCAGATAGAAGAGATGAATTTTGGAATGATTATAGTAAAGTAGATTTTAAGAAAATAGCTTATAAGTACTTAGATTACAATATTATTTCAATAATTAAAAGTAGAATAAAGGAAGTATTGGAGAAGTAGAATAAGGGGGAGAATTTTTTGTTTGGAAATATAAAAGGAAAACTTAAGATATCTCAAGGAAAAAAGAATGTTGCAAAATTATCATTTGGTACTTTAATGGGACAAGGAATATCATTTGTTACCTTACCCATTTTTACAAGAATATATGGCGCTGAGGTAATAGGAATATGGACAGTTTTACAATCTATTGCAATAATTATAAATTCATTTTCTGATCTAGGGTTTACTAATGCATTAATGGTTGAGAAAGATGAAGATAAAATATTATGTATATATAAAGTTGTTTCAAGTATAGTATTTATAGTAGCATTACTTTCAGGCTTTGTCTTACTTATTTATTATTCAAATTTTAATAAAAAGGGAGTAAGTTCATGGTTTATAGGTGTTTTTATTTTTGTTGCTGTCTTTACATTACAACAAATTCAAATATGCTATACATGGCTTAATAGAAATGGTAAATACCAAACATTGATGAAAAATCCAATAATTAACAATGTTACTTTTGGAGTTATAGGTATTACTTTAGGTTTAATAGGATATAAATCATATGGATACTATATTGGATGGATATTAGGTCAATTTTTAACACTTATTCATATGAAAAAGCAATTACCAAATGAGCTTTTTACTTTTAATATTGAAGATTATAAATATGTTTTTTCTAAATATATAAAGTTTTTAAAATATCAAATGCCAACAAATATTATTTCCAATTTTAAAAATCAATTACCTATTTTATGTATTAGTGGATTTTATGGCTCTAAGATTTTAGGATACTATTCAATATCTGTAAAAATATTATATATCCCAATTACATTATTAGCATCAGCAGTAGGAAGAGTATTCTTTCAGAAGACCTCAGAAATGAAACGTTTAGGTCAAAATATAGGTAATTATGTATATAAAAATTTATCGGATGCTATGAAAATTGGAGCTTTACCAATGATTGGAATAATGTCAGCCGGAGATATTATTATAACTGTATTTTTTGGGGAGTTATGGAAACCTGCAGGGATAATTATTAGAATACTAGCGTTGCAAAATTTCTTTATGTTTTTAATGATGACAGTTCAGGGGTTATCTATAACACTTGATAAACAAAACTATGCGATGGTTTCATCAGTAGCTCAATCAATAGGATATATTTTTGGATTATTTATTGGTAAGTATGTATTTAATAGTATATATATTGGTGTTGCAATTATGGGATTACTTTTTGTTATTATTAATATAATTTACTTCAGTATGATGTTTAAGGTTATGGAGATTAGCCCTAAAAAATATTTGTTCAATGTTTTATCATATATTTTAATAATGTTTGCTGGAACTATGATAATTAGAGCGATTTTATTGTTTGTAGGATTAGTTACATCAATATAATTAAAAGTGAATTAAAAAAAATGGTAATCTATAGTAGCAAGCGATAGAGCCAAGCCCTCTCGCTAGGACCCTAAGTGTTCAGAAAATTACTAGTGACAAGCATTATATAAGCTATGTTTGAAAAAGCATGGCTTTTTATTTTGAAAAGAACTATTTTCAGAAAATTTCAAAAATGTATTTTACATAAAGGAAATAATAATATATAATTGAAGTGAAAAAATAAATAGGAGAATGTAATATGTCTAAAAATAACAATGAAATAAAGCATGAAGACTTAATAATGAAAAAAGCAATGGATGTATTTGCAGAAGAAGGTTTAGTTTATGAAGAGATTTAGAACCACAGGTGTTTGCAATCCTAATATACAATACATGGTAGATATTACAGATAAGATAGAGCAGGTTAAGAAACTAATAGAAGATAATGAATATTTTGTAATAAATAGACCAAGACAATATGGAAAAACTACAATGTTATCAGCCTTAAAAAGGGAGCTTTTAAACAAATATCTAGTTATTAGTATAAGTTTTGAAAAGTTTGGTGATATAGCATTTAGTGATGAAGAAATATTTTGTAAGAAATTTTTAAAAAACTGTGCTAGAGCAATAAGACTTATAGATAGAAATAATAGTAATAAGCTATTTGAGTATAGCAAAGATGTGACTGATTTAGATACTTTAAGTGATTATATAAGTGAGTTTATAGAGGAATGTGATAGAGAAGTTATACTTATAATAGATGAAGTAGATAAAAGCTCTGACAATCAATTATTTATAAATTTTTTAGGTATTCTTAGAGAAAAATATTTAAGAAGAATAGATGATGAAGATGTATCTTTTAAATCAGTAATACTTGCAGGCTTATATGATATAAAAAACTTAAAATTAAGACCATATGAAGAAAAAAAATATAATTCTCCATGGAATATAGCAGTACCTTTTAACATAGATATGAGTCTTTCAGAGAAAGGCATAGAAAAAATGCTTAAAGAGTATAAAAATGATAGAAATATAAGACTAAATGCTAAAAAATCAGCAGAGTTTATACATTTCTATACAAATGGTTATCCATTCTTAGTAAGTAGGATATGTCAAATAATAGATGAAGATTTAAATGCTTTATGGAATGAAGAAAATATGATAAAAGCCATAAAAATATTATTAAATGAGAAAAATACACTATTTGATGATTTGATAAAAAATATAGAGAATAATAATGATTTAAAAGAATATATTTTAGATATTATAATGAATGGAGCTAGAAATACCTTTAATATACTTAATCCTATTATAAATTTAGGAGTAATGTTTGGATACTTTAAAAACGAAGACAACATGGTAGCTATTTCAAATAGAATATTTTCTCAAGTTTTATATAACTATTTTTCATCATTACTAGAAAATAATGATACAATGAAAAAATATAATTTTAAATCTGATTTTATTTGTGGTAATGGTCTTAATGTTGAAAAGATTTTAATTAGATTTCAGCAGTTTATGAAGGAAGAATATTCTTCAAAAAATGAAAGCTTTTTAGAAACTCATGGTAGAATGTTATTTTTATCTTTTCTAACACCAATAATAAATGGAATAGGATTTGCTTTTAAAGAGGTACAAGTATCTGAGGAAAAAAGATTAGATGTAGTAATAACTTATAATAACAATAAATATATAATAGAGCTAAAAGTATGGCATGGAGAAGAATACCATGAAAAAGGTTTAAAGCAATTAGTAGATTATCTTAACATTAATAATCAAAATAAAGGATACTTACTAATATTTAATTTTAATAAAAATAAAGAGTATAAAAAAGAAGAAGTAATTGTTGAAGGAAAAGAAATATTTGAAGTATTTGTTTAGAAATTTAAGCATTTAGAAAATTATAAGTAGAAAGCATAATATAAGCTGTATTCGAAAGAGTATGGCTTTTGGTTTTGAAAAAATATTTTCAGAAAATTATAATAAATCTATTTTACATAAATAAGAGAATACTATATAATTATAATGTTGATTGATAATATAATAAAATTAGGAGTATTTAAGTATATGAAAAGATTTAATACAACTGGTCTTTGTAATCCAAAGAAGCATTATATGGTTGATATAAGTGATAAGTTAGAAAAAATAAAGGTATTAATAGAGAATGAAGAATACTTTGTAATAAATAGACCAAGGCAATATGGAAAAACTACAACATTAACAGCTTTAGAAAATAGTTTAAATGAGAAATATTTAGTTATAGATATAAGCTTTGAAGGAACTGATGAAGAAAGTTTTTCAAATACAAAAAGTTTTTGTAGGCTTTTTGTGGCTTTAATTTCGGAAAGTTTAGAATATATTGATGAAGAAATAAATAAAAAGTTTAAAAAAATTAGTGAAAATATTGAGAGTTTAGTAGATTTATCAAAAGCAATATCAAGATTTATAAAAATAATAGATAAAGAAATAATTCTTATAATAGATGAGGTTGATAAAAGTTCAAATAATCAAGTATTTTTAAATTTTTTGGGCATGCTTAGAAATAAATATTTAGATAGAGAAAAAGGAAAGACAGTTACATTTAAGTCTGTAATATTAGCTGGAGTTTATGATATAAAAAATTTAAAACTAAAACTAAGACCAGATGAGGAAAGAAAATATAATTCTCCTTGGAATATAGCAGTTCCTTTTAATATAGATATGAGTCTTTCAGAAAAAGGAATAGAAGGTATGCTTAAAGAGTATAAAAATGATAAAAGTTTAAATTTTGATACTTCACAGGTAGCAGAGTTTATATATTTTTATACGAGTGGATATCCATTTTTAGTAAGTAGATTGTGTCAAATAATAGATGAAAATTTAGGAGCTTCTTGGAGTGAAGAAAATATGATAAGGGCTGTAAAGCTTCTATTAGATGAGAATAATACTTTATTTGATGATTTGGTAAAAAATATAGAAAATAATAAAGACCTTCAAAATCTTATTGAGAGCATAGTCATTGATGGAAAGATTATAAGCTTTAATTTAAGTAATCCTATAATAAATTTAGGTGTAATATTTGGAATTTTGTCTAAGAGGGACAATAAGGTATCTATAAGCAATAGGCTATATGAGCAATATATTTATGATTACCTATCATCTAAAATAGAAGTATCAAATAATGTTTTAGAAAAGTATAATTTTAAAAGTGACTTTATTGAAGGAAATGGATTAAATATAGAAAAGATATTACTAAGATTTCAACAATTTATGAAAGAGCAATATAGTAAAAAAGATGCAATATTTTTAGAAAGAGAAGGTAGATTACTTTTTCTAGCATTTATAAAGCCAATAATAAATGGAGTAGGATTTGATTTTAAAGAAGTTCAAATTTCAGAGGAAAAAAGACTAGATATAGTTATAGTATATAATAATAATAAGTATATAATAGAGCTAAAAGTGTGGCGTGGAGAAGAATACCACAAAAAAGGTTTAGAGCAACTAGCTGATTATCTTAACATTAATAATCAAAATAAAGGATACTTACTAATATTTAATTTTA
>OBHU01000573.1_pt1 | contig 27882 bp, 28 predicted proteins | sample 1519071 | NCBI WGS metagenome assembly OBHU01 (sample SAMEA2452135, study PRJEB22498) | human gut metagenome
TTTATTATATTTGAAATTGTTTTGTTAACATAATCAGTTCTTATATTGTCTAATTTATGATGAAGTTTTTGTACCTTAACTATTTGTTTTTTATATTTGATTTAGTAGCAGTTCCTCCTTTCTTTTTTTAATTTTCATATTTTTTTGAGAGTTTTTTCTACTATCTTTTTAATTTATTTTCTATTTTTTTATTTTTTCTGTTTTATTTATATTTTTCACCCTTTGAACATATTGCAAAATCCTTTAAACCTAAATCTATACCTATTCCTTCATTTATATTTTTAGAAACAATGGGCATATCAACTAACTATATAAGTCCTCCTTTATAACTATCTTCAGAAAAATAATCTAAAACATTAAATATAAATAATTATATCATATAATTTACAAATAAAATTAAAAGAAGCATTATTTTTCAAAATGCTCCTTAAATAATTTATTATTTTTTTTCTCTTTCTTTTTTATATTGCCCTAATAATCCATCATATTTTTTTCCAACTATTCTAAAATAAACTTCAAATCCTATTGTCATAATTATAAAAATTACTATAAATATAATAATAAATGTTACCCATGAGCCAATATTATCTTTAGGAAACCAATTAAAACAAATTGCACATAGGGTTAATATAGTCAAAAATGGGACAACAAATATTATAAGCCTTGTACTATAATTAACTTTTTTAATTAAAAAGTTAGTAAAAGCTATATACTGAATTAATGAACCTAATATAGAAAATAATAATATAGTTAATAGAGTTGTAATTTCTATAGATTCTTTTTTAAATAATAAAGAAATAATCATAAATACCATCATAAAACCTGTAAACATACAGCTTATTTGGGTTATAAATTTTGTAATATTTTTCATAGTATACTCCTTTCTTTAAATAAGACCTAGTTTTTCTTTTATAGTATGAACATATTGTCTTGAAACATATAATCTTTCATCATTATTCATAGTTACAAGCATTTTCCCACCAAATTCAGGTCTTAAAGATTTTATTTGTTTAAAATTTATTATTGTGGACTTTGAAGCTCTAAAAAAATCACTTTCAATAAGTTTTTCTTCAAGTTCATATAGCTTTAATGGGGTTTCATATATATCTTTACTTGTATAAAAAAAGGTTTTTTTATCTACAGTATCTATATATAATATTTTCTGCACATCTAATATAAACATTTCTCCTTCTTTTATTCCTGTAATTTTTTTATTAAAAATTTTAAGTAAAGATATAATATTTACTATACTTTCATCTGTTTTTTGACAATTAATTGTGATTTCTGTTTCACTTAATAAAGGATTTTCATTAATGTGAATTTTCATTTTTCTTCTCCTTTCAAGGTACCTTATAATATTATTATATTTATAGTTAAATTTTTCTTCAATAAGAAATGCCTATATTGTAGATAATATAGAATAAGATGTATAATATAACCATTAAGTTGTCAAATAGGTTATATGATGTAATAAATTATAGGGGGATTAGTTAATGGATAATAAGATAAGAATTAACAAAAAAATAGTTAGTAAAATAATAATTATAGTTTTAGCTATAGTAGCAATAGTCTTTGTTTACAATATAAAAAGAATAAATAATAAGATTAAATGTAAAGGATATTTATGGGTAGCAAAAAAAGATGAAATTCAGTTAATATTGGTAGGAACTATTCATCAAAGTTCATCAAAGTATAATATTATGAATAAGAAATTAGAAGAAATAATTAAAGATGCAGATGAATTGTTAGTAGAAGTAGATTTGACAGATAAAAATATAGAAGAAAGAAAAAAAGAGCTATTGAGCATCCCTAATAATGAAACTATAGAGAGTTATCTAAGTAATGATGAATACTCAAAATTAGAATCTATAATAAAAAATTTAAATGGTGATTTTAATGAAATTAAAAATAAAATTCCAGAAGGTATAACTATGGAAATAGAGGAACTTATGTATAAAAAATTAGGTTATTCTGAAGATGGATTAGATTTGAAGTTAATGAAATATGCTAAAAATAATAATATTAAGATAAGTGAGCTTGAAGGAGTAGAAAAAAATTTGCAAATAAGAAAACAAATTTATGGAATAGATTATTTAAAACAATATATAAATAATTATTCTAGTAATTTTGAAAATATATCTAAGGAAAGTATTGAAAAGTCTTTAGAAGTATTTTCAGAAGGTAACATTAAAACTCCAGAAGAAGAAGTATCTTTATTAAAGAAACAAAATGAACAATATTATAATATAATATGTAAAAATAGAAATAAAGATATTGTTAATAAAATCAACAGCTTAGCAAAATGTGGTAAAAAGCAAATTGTAGCAATAGGATATAATCACTATTTTGGTTCAGATAGTGTAAAGACATTACTTGAGAAAGATGGATATGAAATAACTGAATATTAAATATATATTCATATAAAAAGCAAATTGAATATACAAATAAAAAACTTAAAGTAAAAATATATATTCAATTTGCTCTAATTTAAATTATTTTATCCAATTTTCTACTTTATTTTTTGATTCATAAACTACACTACCTTGAATTGGCAAACCTTCTAAAACAGTTGCACCTTTACAGATTTTTTTTATATCACTTTCGCTGCTTCCCATTCTAGAACCTTCATTAGTACAAAATGGCTTTATTATTTTATTTGTAAAATTTAATTTTTCTAGTTGGGTAAACATTGGCATAGGCATTGTTCCACACCAATTAGGAAAACCTATATAAATCACTTCATAATCATCTATATTATCTAAATACTTTTTTAACTTTGGTCTTGCATTTTCACTTTTTTCTTTTGATGCTAAATCCACACATTCTCTATAATTATATGGGTAATCTATAGCTTTTTCTACTTTAAATAAATCAGCCTTTGTTATGTCTTTTATCATTTCTGCAATTACTTCAGTATTTCCTTTATCAATATTTCTAATGCCATCTGACATATAGTTTTCTCCTGTATGTGAGAAATATATTACTAAAGATTTTTTTCCTAATAAATTCATTTTTACCGCCTCTTTTTTTATATTGTTTTCTTAATTTATATATACCACTTTGACCTAACTCTAAGTCAAGTTTTTTATAAAAATTTAATTTTTTAAGAGAAGGTTGTTAGTTATAATAATATTTTTTTGTAGAAGTGCCTAAAGCTTTCCTATAAACTGGAAGTTATATCACTCTTCCTAATTATCTATTGTATAAATGATACAAGCAATTCCTGTAATCATTGAAAATAAAATGGCACCACCCATTGCTTCATCTAATGTTGCGCCAATAAAGAAACCAACTATGCCAGCAATGACCATAATAATAACAGCTAATACAGTTTTAAATTTTTTCATACTCTAAGTCACCCCTTTAAACAACAATTTTCATCTCTTTAAATTTACTTTTATATTTCATTTGTTTCATAAATTCATAAATCAGTTATTATTTTATATAAATTTTTGTTTTTTTGCAATTATTTAATTTTTAAAAAACATTTTTTCGCATATTAATATATTAATTATAAATTAAATAATGGTTGTCTATTTTCAGCACCTAATGCTACTAATATTTTCTGACATTTTTCAAAATCAGCTGAAAGATTATCTTAGGGTAGTTGTCTGTTGACAAACTATCCCTTACCTTTTTTGATTTTTGTTATAATAGGCTCTTCATCACTTATTATATCAATTATTTGCCATTCACAATAAACACCATAATGTGTTAATTTACCAAGTACCTGTTCAGCGAACGTATTAGATGTTATATAATCAAGATATTTTGACTTTGAATAAATACGAAAATATTTTCCATATTTAAATTCTTCATAATCATCACCAAGAGTATAGCTTTCCCAAGTCACATTGTAACCTACATATGATTCAAAATATATGCAATATACAACAGAGCTATCAGGAATTATATTTTTAGATTCACTTATTATTTTTGTAATTGTTTCATTATTTAAATAATTTACAAGTGCTTTTGCATCTTCAAATGAGGTTTCCTTAGCATAAGAACCACAAATATAAATATACAAAGAATTATCCTGTTCAACAAGTCTTATAAGAAAAGAACTTTTTAAATTATTTATCTCATTTATCAAGTTCATATCCATAGTACCACTCCACCTTTAATATTTCCCATTTTTAACTTTTAGAATAATATTATGACTTACTCCATATTTTTTTCCTAATTTTCTGCTGCTTAAATTAGATGATTTTATTTCTTTAATAACTTCTTCTTTTAAAACTTTATTTCGTTTTCCCCTTCTTACTAAATTAATACTTGATATTTGTTTCTCACTTAAAAAACCATTACTAACATCTAATATGTTGTTAAAATCTAAAAATAAAAACTCTTCTTCTGACATTTTAATATCCTTTGGAATAAGGTAGTAATGCTCACTTAATTCTTTCAAAGTAGTTATTTCATTAATATTTTTACTCATTTAAAATCACCTACTTAGCTTATTATATACTTATGATTTTACCATATTTTAGGCCAAATTATAAGTAACTACCCTTCTTTATTTATATCTAACTAATAAAATTCTTAGTAACTTGTTATTTAAGAGTCTTTTTCTTATAATAATACTTAAATGATTATTAAATATTATAGGATGGGATGGTATGGAAATAAAATATACAGAAGAAAAATATTTTACAAAAGAACAGATACAAGAACTTTTCTTATCTGTAAACTGGATTTCAGGAAATTATCCAGAACGTTTATATAAAGCACTTAAAAATTCTTCAACTGTATTAACTGCTTGGGATAATGATAAATTAGTAGGACTTATTCGTGTTTTAGATGATACAGAAATGGTTGCATTTATACACTATGTTTTGGTTAATCCAAATTATCAAGGACATGGAATTGCAGGGAAAATGGTTGAAATGGTAAAGAAAAAATATAAAGATTATCTTTACATTGAGTTAATGCCTGAAGAAAGAAAAAATGCTTCTTTTTATGAAAAACATGGTTTTCATATTATGGAAGGTGGAGTTCCTATGCAGTTAAAAAACTTAAATAATATAAAGTAAAATTTATAAAAAAAATAGTCTATGTTACTTTTTCAAAAAGTTTATGTAGACTATTTTTTATTGTACATTTTTTAAATTTTAAAATATTTTTTTAATATAAATAACATTTTTTCGCATATTAATATGTTATATAAAAATAAATAAAGTATTTAAACCTTTAAATTATGCTCTTTTATAAGACGTAAGGCTATCATTTTATTTAATTTAGGAGTTAAATAATATGGTCCCCTTTTCCCTTCCGTTTTAAGTAATAACCATTTTTAATCAAAATTTCTACAAACTCTCCTTTTGAATAAGTTCTAGGTCTCAAAAAAATCACCTTCTTATTTTAAAAATACATAACCTTTAAAATAGGCTATGTATTTTTTTATTTGTATATCTTTTAAATTTTACTTGTAATTAAAAAATTTAAAGGCTGTTTTAAAGATTTCTTCTATATCCTCACTTATTGTTTCTTTGTTAAAGTTAGGTTCCTCTTCTTTAAAACTTTCTTTTTCAAAATTAATGTTTTCTTCATTTTCATTTAATTTTTCTTTTAATTTTTTATTTTCCTTTTCTAGTTGGTCTATTCTTTTCATAAACCATAGAATTATTTTTTTAGTTTCTTCATCCATAAATTTAAACCTTCCTTCTCTTTTTATATTATTATCACTTTTATAAATATGTTTGTTTATAATAAATATATAATATTTTTTAGTTTTCTTATTTTGAAATTATATTTTTAATGTCTTTTGTAATATTTTCTACAGTTATTCCATTTTCTTTTAATAATTCTTCTGCTACATAACGGTCTGGGAAAGATTTTTTAATTCCATAATTTTTAACTTTCATACTTTCTGTTCCATAATATGAAGCTATTTTTTCTCCAAATCCACCTTCTAGTATTCCATCTTCTAAAGTAATTACTAATTTGTGGTCTTTCTTTAATTCATCTAATAAGTTTTCATCAAGACCTGTAATGAATTTTGGATTTATTAAAGTAGCTTCTATACCTTCTTTTGAAAGAGTATTTAAAACTTCTTCTCCTAAAGAATAGAAATCTCCTAAAGCAATTATTGCAACATCTTTACCTTTTTTTGTAACTTCAAATTTATTTAATTTTGAATAATCTGTGTTATCTTCAATACCCCTTGAAACAACTCCCATACCAGGAACACGAATTGCTACAGGATTTTCCTTTTGTGTCATGGCAAAGTCAAGGATTTTAAAGTATTCTTCCTTACAAGTTGGTGCAAGATAAACTAAGTTTGGAATATTGCTCATCATAGGAATATCAAATAATCCAAGGTGAGTTACATCATTCATTCCATATACAGAAGCTGCAAATACTAAAATAACTGCTGGATTTTTATTTATACATAAATCTTGAGAAAGTTGGTCATAAGTTCTTTGAATAAAGGTACTATAAACTCCATAAACTGGTGTTCCACCATTTTTAGCAATTCCAGAAGCAAGAGCTACTGCATGTTCTTCTGCAATTCCTACATCAACAAATTGTTTTTTAGCTTTCTTTCTTCTATCTTCAGTAAAGCCAAATACAGTAGGAGTTCCAGATGTAATTGCAACTACCTTTTTATCCTCTTCCATTTTCTTTAATAAATATTCTGCTGTAAGATTTCCAAAGTCTTCTCCATCCATAGAGAATTTAGGCTCTCCTGTTGCTAATTCAAAAGGCATACCCCAGTGCCATTGTTCTTTATGTAACTCTGCTGGTTTAAAGCCTTTTCCTTTTATAGTGTGAATGTGTAAAACCACTGGATGGTCTGTATCTTTAACCTTATTAAAAGTTTCTATAAGTTCATTAAAATCATGACCATTTTTTACATAATGATAGTCAAAGCCCATTGCTTTAAAGAAATTACAACTTGCCTTTCCTTCTGTTTCCCTTAATTCTCTTAAGTTTTTATAAAGTCCTCCATGATTTTCTGCAATTGACATATCATTATCATTTACAATAACAATCATGTTAGTTCCTTGTTCAGCTACATTATTTAATCCTTCATAAGCTTCTCCACCACTTAAAGAACCATCTCCAATAAGTGCTATTATATTACCTTTTTCTTCTTTTAAATCTCTAGCTTTAGCAAGACCACAAGCAAGACTTATAGAAGTTGAAGTGTGTCCTATTTCAAAGAAATCATGTTTACTTTCTTCTGGATTAGAATATCCTGAAACATCATCATACTTTTTAGGATTCATAAAAGCATCCTTTCTTCCAGTTAACATTTTATGAACATAACTTTGATGAGAAACATCATAAACTATTTTATCCACTGGTGAGTTAAATACATAATGAAGAGCAACTGTAACTTCAACAATTCCAAGATTTGGTCCAATATGACCACCATGCTCACTTAATTTTTTTAAAAGATTTTCTCTAATTTCTTCACTTAATTTTTCTAATTCTTCTACATTTAATTTTTTCACATCATCTGGTGAAGCTATTTTCTCTAAATACATAGTTTTATTCCTCACTTTCAATTTAAATAAACTTTTAATTATTATTGCTATTTTTATAGCATTAATAATTATATTTTATTTATACCACTTTGAGTTAACTCAAAGTCAACATGTTTATTTAAATTTTTTCTTTTTCTAGTGCCTTTTTCATTTCTTCTATTAATTTATAGGGCTTATGAGTAAAATTATCTGTCTTTTTATGTCTGTCACTTCCTGCACTTGAAAGAAGATTATATTTATTTGCTAAGGTTTTTAATATATTTTGTTTCTTTTCATCATATTTTATATAATAAACTTCCATAGCTGCTACTTTATTTTTAGCTGCCTTTTTAAAATCCTTTATTAAAGTTTCTATTTCTTCATAAGTAAAATTATAATGATATGGATGGGCAAGTATTGGAATTCCTCCATTTTCAGAAATTAATTTTACACACTTGTCCATATCCATATAATGAATAAAATCTAAAGGGTTAATAAAATATGGTGAATAGTTTCCAATATATTTATCAAAAGCTTCATCTATACTAGATACATAATTTTTCTCTAATATAAGATGGGCAATTTGAGGTCTTCCTATTTGGTCAGAGTCTTTATATTGCTTAACTAAATCCTCATAACTTATATTTACACCTAATTCTTGAAGTTTTGACATAATGGCTCTTATATATTTTTCTCTTTGACTATGTAAATTATTAAATATACCACTTATTTTGTCACTTATTCCATTAAAAAATATTCCTACAATATGTATTTCTATAACTTTTCCACTTTTATTTTTATATAATGTACTAAATTCTGCCCCTGGAATAACCTCTAAATTATTAACCTTTCTAGGTTCTTTAATTGCAAAGGTATTATGGTCTGTTATTGCAATAGCTCTTAAATTTTCATCTTCAGCATCTTTAATTGTTTCTTCTACTGTTCTCATGCCATGAGACTTTGTTGTGTGAATATGTAAATCAATACCTTCTGGTTTCATAATCTTTCCCTCCATCTTAATAGACCCTTGTTAACTCTCCTATTTTATACCCCAAAATATTACTAATTTCTATACTTTACCTGCTCCCAAGTTAAATCTTTTTTATCATCAAATCTTATCCAATATTTTTATATTATTAATTTACTTTATAATATCATAATTATATTCTTTAAGTAAAATATTTTAAGTTCACAAATTCTATAATAGTAAATTAAACTCTCTAATAAAGTTTTTATATCTTTAGGCGTTTTTTTGCAACAAATGCAGGATTGCTTGGACGCACATTTCAAGATATAAAAAATTATGTCCAAATTCAACTGTTGAAAAGGAAATGAATATTGTATTTACTGAAAATTATAAAGAAAACTCTCTTGTAACACCAAATAAAGAAATTGAAAACTGGATAAATACACTATAGATTATAGATTTTTTGTGATAATATTATAAGTAGGTATTATGAAAAAATAGGAGGCAAAAATATGAATGAAGTAATTGAAAAAATTGTAACTAGAAGAAGTGTACGTAAATATAAACCAGATATGGTGCCAAGTGATATTATTGATGAAATTTTAAAGGCTGGAACTTATGCAGCAACTGGAATGAATAGACAATCACCTATTATTATCTCTGTAACTGATAAAGCTTTAAGAGATAAATTGTCTAAAATGAATGCTAAAATCATGGGAAAACCTGATATGGACCCATTTTATGGTGCTCCTGTTGTATTAATTGTTTTAGCTGATAAAAGCTATCCAACTTACCTTTATGATGGTAGCCTAGTAATGGGAAATCTTATGTTAGCTGCTCATGCTTTAAATATTGGAAGCTGCTGGATTCATAGAGCTAAGGAAGAATTTGAATCTGAGGAAGGAAAGGAAATATTAAAATCCCTTGGAATTGAAGGAAATTATGAAGGAATAGGTCATTGTATTTTAGGTTATAGTGCTGAAGAAGAAATAAAAGCTGGCCCTAGAAAAGAAAACTACATATACAAAGCATAAACTAAAAGGAGCTATTAAATAGCTCCTTTTAATCTCTCTTTTTTCCTAAGAAAAATAAAGCTACTGTTCCAGGACCTGTATGGCTTCCTATGGTTGCACCTATATCAAATATTTTTACCTTTCCTTTTAAATTTGGGAAATTTTCTTCAATAAGGTTTCTAACTGCATTTGCATCATCTATACATTCTGAATGACTTATATAGCATTTTCCTGAATAAGAAAGTCCATTTTCTGCACTTTCTTTCATTTTTTCTACAATTCTTTGGATAACCTTCTTTTTACTTCTTATTTTTTCTCTTGGAATTAAGCGTCCTTCTTTATCCATATTAAGAAGTGGGCATATATTTAACAAAGTTCCTACAAAACCAGCTGTTTTTGATATACGTCCTCCCTTTATATAAAAAGTAAGGTCTGTTGAGAAAAACCAATGGTTTACCTTTAACTTATTTTCCTCAACCCAATTGTATAATTCATCAATACTTAAGCCTTCATCACGTTTGTCTGCAAGATAAGACATAATAAGACCATATCCTGAAGATGCTCCTAAAGAATCTACAACATATATTTTTCTATCTGGATACTTTTCCTTAAGCTCATCTCTTGCAATACAAGCTGAATTAAAGGTTCCTGATATTCCAGTAGATAAAGATACATGTAAAATATCCTTTCCTTCCTCTAAAAATTTAGTAAAGAATTTAATATATTCATCTACATTTATCTGAGAGGTTTTAGCCTCTGCTCCATTTATCATTGCCTTATACCTATCTTTAGGAGATATAGATTCTCCCATATCATCTAAATACTCTTTTCCACCTAATGAAAAGTGAAAGCAAGCATAATTAATATTTCTTTTATTAAGATATTCTCTTGTTAAGTCAGCTGTAGAACAACAGCTAATAACATAATCAGTCATAAAAAAATCCTCCATAAGTTAAAATTCTAATTAAACATTTATTCCTAAAGCCATTTTACCTACTATTAATGATTTTATCAACTCTTTAGGTTTATACTGTATATTTTACCATAATGTTTAGAAAAATCCAAAAGCATAGTAAATTATTAACTTGACAAGTTATTTATTCTTTTTAAAATATATAATTTTCTATGAAAAATAAAAAAACTACCATTAACAATTAAGCTAATGATAGTTTTATATATTAACTTAGGTTAACCTAAGGAATATTCTGTTGTTTCTTTTTTAATAAGCTTTGCTGAATCTTTTGAAACAAAAGCTCCATTTTTAGTTGAAAAGATACTTTTTTCAACTATTGTATTCATTAATGTTTGAACCTGTTCATCTGTAAGGTCTGTTTTTACACCATCTATAGATATTGTGCTCTTTTTTGTATTTTCACATACAAATGTTAAAGCTAAAGAATTTACTACAGCCATCTTTTTCACCTCCTTATTATAAATTTAAAAATAGTTTTAGCGATTTACTAATTCAGATGTATCTTTTAGATAATAGAAACCAACAGGTTCAGCTAAAACTGCTGCTATAGCCTGTGCTACTGCATGAATATTTTCACTTGTTGCTAAAAGACTAATATTATTAAAGGTTCTGTCTTTATAAATAGTATTGCCCTTTTCATCAGTTTCACCAGTTGAAATCTCCATTACTAAAGAAGTCTTAGTAAGATTTTTTTGAACTGCCATGTTTTTCACCTCCTTTCTCTTCCTTATGTCTTATATATATGGCTATAAAAAATTTTTTTACAAAGTTTCTTAAATTTATTTTTAAAAAATTTAATTATTATTTTAATATTTACAAATCTTTAACTTACTGTGCTCTAATTAAATAAAATTCTTAAACTTATTTCTTTTACTAGGCTTTATTATTAACTCTTAGGAAGGTATACTAAACTTTTAAAATATATAATTCCCTATAAAATGAAAAAATTGCTTTTTAATGTGTAAAATTTAGAAAGTTATGCAAATAAAATTATATGTAGATATTTTTCTTTTCAAAATTTATAAAAATTTTTATTTTAATTTCTTTCTTTATAAATTTTTGCTATTTTTTTACAGTTATCCATTGACTTTATTTTCCAAATACTGTATATTAAAATTAGTAAAAATATTCCAAATATTTATACCACTTCAAAGGGGGAATCTAAAATGGATTATAATCATGTTGAAAATTTAGTAACAAGATTTATCGAAGAAGATGATTTAGAAGCTAAAGAAGAACTTATTAAAAGCTTTATGCCCTTTATAAAAAAATTTTCAAAATCAATTTTTATTTATGGCTATGATAAATATGATATTGAAAATGAATGTTATAGAGCTTTATTAAGAGCATTAACTTATTATAATTCTAGAAGTAATACCTTTGTTGCCTTTGCTATAAAAAGCATTAAAAATTCTTTATATGAGATTTTAAGAAAAGCTAAAACAAGAGAAGTTGCTGAAGGAAAAGAAACACTTATTTTTACAGATGCCCTTGAAAATACTTTAATTTCTCAAGAATTACCTATAGAAGAACAGCTTTATAAAACTTTAGACAATCTTATTTTAAAAGAAGCTATAGAAAAATTACCTTCAGATGAAAAGGTTTTTATAAACTATGTATTCATTAATGGACAAACCTTAAAAAGCTATGCCAAAGAATATCATATAAGCTATAAAGAAGCACTTGCTTTAAGAATGAGAGTTTTAAGAAAACTTAAAAGGATTATTGGAGGGACAGATGGTTTTAATCTTTATATGAAAGGGTGATTATTATGGCAACAAAAATTCCTAATGGATTTATAAGTAAAATTTTAAATTCAAAAAAATACTATGCTATAGATACCATGCTAGGATTATGCTTTATGTCATCTGAATCTAATGATAAAAAGTTTTATGCTATAAAAACTGAAGATTTTTCTATTACTTCCCTTGCAAAAAAACTTAAGGGAAAATACTTTAATGCAGCTTTAAGGACTATTATATCTAATATTAAAGAACTTATTTCACTTAAAATATTAAGTAAAAATGAAGCTGAAAATGAATGGATTCTTACAGGGATGGAGGATATGCACATTAAAGGTGGTAAGGGCTTTACACGTATTTCTAAATGGTTTTTTAGCAATGACTTTAAAGGTCTTACTTTAGTTGAAAAACGTATAGCTTTAGTTTTAGCAATGCTTAAAGGAAGTCGTGCAAGTAAATTTTATAAAGAGGATGAATTTACAATAAATCTTCTTAACTTAAATAATAGTATTTGGTCTAAAGCTCTTAACAGTAATGATAAATACTATGGAAGAAAGATTTTGAAAAGATTTTTAGAAAAGGGCTTTATTGAAAAAATTCAAGAAAAATCTGTTTTTAATTATGCCCCTAAATCTATAAAAAAATTTTCTATTTCTTTTAGATGTAATCTTTTTGTAAAAAAGCAAAGAGAAGTTTTAGATAATGATACTACTAATTTTGTAATCCTTTTAAATCATGAAGAATACAATCTTTTAAAAGAGCTTTTAGACTTTTATAAAGAATCAGGAAAGAAAATTAACCTTACAGATATAGAATTTATGCATATAATCCAAGCTATTGCTCCATTAAACTGGAACTTAAAATATGCTGTAGCAAAGGATATAATAGCTAAATTTATATCTATAAAATACTATAAAGATTCAACTGATATAATTTCTCTTCCTAATTACTTGAAGGGAATTATAAATAATATAATCAAAAGACAAAAGGAAGAAGTTCTAATATAACAAAAGACAAAAAACTAAAATACAAATTTTTTATTTTTATATACCTAAAATCCTTAATTTTTCATAAAAATATGAAAAAACAAAAAGCCAGGCTTTAAATTAAAAAATTTAAGGTCTGGTTTTTCTGCTATAAAAAAATATTTACTAAAAATATGTTAAATAAAAAAATGAAACTATAACTTAGCTGTATAAAAATATAAAAAAATTATTAATCTTTATGAAAAGTTGTCTAAAAATTCTGTAAAGTTATTTAAAAACAATAAAAACTTATCTAAAAATACTACAAAACCCTTTTATTAAAAAAACTCTAAAAGCCTTGAAAATTCTTTTTTAAAAAGCCTTTTTTAAAAAACATAAATTGTAAGTATATTAATAAATAGTATGTAAATAAACTAAGGGTAAGGGTAAAGATAAACTGTGGCTATTTAAAAAAATCTATTATTTTGATTTTTCCTTTAATAAAAGATATATATTAAATAAAATACCTAATATACATAAAACACCAATTACAACGTATAATAAATCTTCTGTTTTTTGCCAAGCAAAATTTGAAAAAAGTGTTATAACAATTAATACAATTAACAAAACACTAATTCCTATCTTAATAAAAATATTATTTAAAGATTTGCTCATAACATCCTCTCCTTTTTAATATTTTTGTAATTATATAGATTTAATAGAAATATTTTATCGATATAAATATTATACTACATTTGCCTATAAAATAAAAACGTTATTTTAGATTTCATAATAAAATAGAAAAAGATAAAAAAAACAGACCTTAAATTAAAAACTTAAGTTCTGTTTTTTAACTACATAATTCAAAATATTTACTATATAACTAACTTACTAAATCTTTAGATTATATGTATGACAATACATAAATAAGCCTACTCTGGAGCTATTCAGTAACAATCCCTTAATCAGGTCTAATGTAATTTCCACAGCACCCCTTTTAAACCTAGTATTCATGCGGTCTAATTTTGCTATTTTGCGAAACCTACCCCCTTTTTTAAGGGTTTTTGGGGTTTCGCAAGTTTTTTTTCCTTATGTGGTATTTGTATTTTATCATACTTTCTTTATTTTTGTCTATAGTATATAACATTTTTTACATAATATTCTTTATTTACTTATAAAAATAGGTAAGTTTGGTGGTAAGACTGTGAAAATTATAAAGATAATCACAATAATTATGCTTATTATAATAGGGATTAAATAGTTTATTCCCTTTAAATATTTATAGCAATGGTAGCCTATAAGCTGGGCAAGTACTAGGCTAAAAAATAAAATTAAAACATCTATTATTAAGCTTTCAATTCCAAGAGCATTAGTGTATAGATAATATATTGATGGTACTAAAATTATTCCTGCAATTATAGAAAAAATAGAGGCAGTAAACCATTTATTTTTATTAATATTATGCTTTTTGTAGTTAAAAACATAATATAATATCCACCATAAAAGTAATGGAATTAAAATAAGTTTTATATGTTCCCATATGCTTTCATTTATTGGAGTAAAAAAGCCTATAATAGTATTTTGGTTAGTAAAGTCATAGGCAAAATGAAAAATTGAGCCTAAAATAAATAAAAATGGAACACTATATAATATCCATTTTGCTTCTTTTGATGTTGTATAAGTTTTTGATTCCTTTAACATAATATCTCCATGTATAAATTATTACACAGTATTTATATGAAATATTAAAAAATATATACTTATTCTTATCTATAATCACACTTTTCACATTGGTCAATTTATATTTAACTTTAATCTTTATAAATAAAAAGCCAAACTTTCAACTTAAAGCTTGGTTTTTTATTTATAAAGAATATTTTATTTTCCATAATTAGGGTCTGAAAGTGAATCTTTAAACATTTCAATATATTTATCTGGTCTCCAATCAGTACCATTTACTTTTGGATTATTTTTAAATAAATATCTAGTTGCAAGGGATAAATCTATAGTTGCTGTAAACATTTCTGATTCATCAGCTTCTTCATCTGTAAATTTATGTCCTGCATAATAATAAGGCTCCCAAGTTTTACGACTTGGTCCTATAATAGAACTTCCTCCCCAGAAATAATTATAAACATCTAATCCACCTAAATTAGCAGAAGCAATATAAATACCTTCACGAATAACTGCTGCTTCTAAAGTTGAGGTTCCAAGACATTTACCATGACATTTAGCAAGAGCTGTAGAATTTATGTATAAACGACATCCCTTTGATGCATAATATCTCATTAATTCAGGGAAACAATAAGAATCATAACAAATAGCACAACCAACTGGTCCCCATGGAGTATCTAATATAAAAGGCTTATCTCCTCTTGTTGCCCAATTAGGTTCTGGGTCTGGAAGATGCATTTTATGATAAGAACCAACTAATCCTTCTGGTGAAAATATTGCAAGGGCATTATAAATTATATCAGGATTTTTATCATCTCTTGCAGGCATTCCCATTACAACATAAACACCTAACTTTTTTGTTAATTCTGCAATTTCATTTGTTGAAGGTCCTGGAATTGTCTCAGCAAGTTTATATTGCATTTTTTCCTTTAAAGGTTTGTCAGGCTCATCATCATAACCAGTAAGAGCCATTTCAGGGAATATAACAAAATCACTACCCTTTTTAGCAGCACATTCAATATACCCCTTAATACGATTTAAATTTATAGCTTTTTCACCCCATAGAGCATTAAAAGTTACTACTGATACAGTACATACATCTTTAAACATAAAAATTTTCCTCCTAATAATTAATTGAAAAAGCATTTTCATGTGTGCACCCATGCTGTTTTTTCTAACAAAAAAGAGACCAACCTTATTCTTTAGGTTAGTCTCCATTGACTTCTCTTTACAAACTTTATTATAGACCTAGTTATTTATAAATTCAAGTATTAATTAAACTTATTTTTATTTACTAAAATATTTATCTAATTCATTCATTGATTTTATATCAAATATTTCCATCAATATAATATCAATAGTTTCATTTGGTAATTTACCTATTTATTTTTTCACTTTAATTATATATTATTATTTCTTTTATGCAAAATGAATTTGTTGTAATTTTCTGAAAATAATCCTTTTTAAACAAAAAGCTATAATCTTTTATAATTTCTTGCAACACTTTTCTTTTTTTCTATAATCATATAACCTAACTGAACTAACTTTTTAATACTTCTTTTTACTATAGCAACTGAAATATTAAGTCTATTTAAAATAGTTTCTATAGAAGGATTTTAATGTGTTATCTAATTGCAAAAAAGTTTAATAAAGAAGGTAGTTTAGTATTAGAGGCAGAACAAGGTCAACGACTAGCCTCATTATCTAAATATCTAACATTAACAACATTAGAACAAGGGGTTCAAATAATAACATTAAACAATTTAGAAAGCTATAAGGAGTATTCCCCTTACACAATTATTGGAGATGAGGTTGAATTTATATCAAAAGTAACAAAGATGTAGTAAATCATCTCATAAAAAAACCAAACTTTAAACTTAAAGCTTGGTTTTTTAATTTATAAAGATTAAAATTTTAATTATCTGTCATAATAGGACCATGTACTTCTGTTAAATCTCCTGTTTCAAAGCTATTATATATTGTAGAAACTATTTCATCAAATTTTTCCTTTTCTTCTTTTGGATAACTTATACAAAAGGCATTAAAACATTCTGTTCCTACTACTGTATATTGGTAATATATTAAATTATTCTCTTCCCATGAAAGAATATATGAATTGTCAAACAAAGCTTCATAAGAAATATCTACACCTATTGATTCCTTATTTGATTCAAAATAATCCTTAGTTGTTTGTGATAATACATTATTAAGACCATATGCTTTTAAACAAACAGTATTTTCTAGATTAGTAAGAGTAACTCCATCACCATTCATTGACTCTGTAGATTCTGTTAAAAAATCAGGATAGTCTATTGAAAAACCAAATCTAGCATTACCATATTTTAAATAATTTATTTCCCCATCTTCTGTTACATTAATTTTATTTGATTCATAGGATTTTATTAAATTTATATTTGCTTTTTCATATTCATTTAATTCACTTTCAGAAACACTAAATAATGGGTTTTCTTTATACCAGGTTTTACTTTTAAAATAATTTTTATATTCTTCCATTTTAAATACATACCCATGTCTTGCAAAAATTTCATTTCTAGCAATAGCTAATTCATCTTTGCTTAAATTTTTTATATCCTCTGCTGATAAGTATTTTTTATCACTATCTGGTAAAATATAATCATTATCTTCTTCACTTGAATCTACAAATTTTAAACTAATTAATGTATATCCAGCAAACATACTATCTGCATTTATATTTGCAATAGCCTGAAAATTTTCTGAATAACCTATAACGTAATCACTACCATTAGACGAAGAGCCAAAATTTTTTGTATTTCCTTCAATTTTAACTTGGGTTTCAGAAATTTGAGTGATTTTTGTAATATCAGTAACAATATATTCATCTCCTCTATTCCCCAAAGACAACTCATAATTTCCATTTACATATCTAAGACCATTCTCTTTATCTTTGATAGTAATATCTTTAGAATCAAAAGCATCTTTTAACATTTTATTTACATCTTTCTCTGGAATAGTTATTTTACAATAAGAATTATCACTTTTATAATTATTAAAATCAATAACAGGTTTTAACCAACCATCACAAAACATTATCCACAATAGCCTTAACTTTTCTTCATCTGTAGCAGGTATAATATTTTCATTTTTAGATACTGCTCTTTGTGCTTTAGACATTTTAAAATCACAAGTTTCTCCTATTAACATTGATAATATTCTCTTATCCTCTTCATTTAATGCTATACTTTTTTCTTCAAATTTTTTTACTGTTTCACTAGCTGTATTAGTTTCTTTTTTATTTTTGTCATTACTGTAACTAATTTCTTCTTTATTTTTAACATCTTTTGTTTCATTATTACTTAAATTACATCCATTTAATACACTAACAATCATAATAGTTGTTAATAGTAGTACTATCTTTTTCATATATACAAAATCTCCTTAAAACTACTTACCAAAAAACTTCTTTATATTTTTAACAGTATTACTTGCATAATCTGATACTACATTATCTAAATCATCCTGCTTAGAACGATTACAATGCTTACACATACATTGCAAATTATTTAAATTATCACTTCCACCATATTTTTGAGGAATTATATGGTCAATATTCATACTTATCTCCTCCTTAAGTGAGAATCCAAATTTTATATTTGGCTCTTTGAACTTACCCAGCGAACTTAAGTGAGTCGGGTTTCCTTTTAACTTGTAAGTCTTTTCCTTTTAGAAATTTATCTGCAAATGCATATAACATTGATTCTATATCATATTTATATTCATTATCTGATGATTTTACTATTCTTATTGATTTTATTATTTTTTCTGCTTTTGTAAGTTTTGCTCCCATTATTGGATTAAACTTATTTTTTATTATAGAAAATATAATTTGTTATCTAATATACCTTGTGGTATAAATTCTATTGCTTTACATATTTTATCTGCGTAGCCTGTTGTTATTGGTAATCTCATGCTTTTTGTTGAGCCAATATGTATTTGAGATAATGCATATATTTGATTAAGAATTGTAAGCATATCTAAGTTGCCATATGTTTTTTCTATTTTTAATGGTCTAGGTGAGCCTAAATTTTCTTTAATATCTGTGGTAACTACATATGCTTTATTTTTATTAACCACATATATTGATTTTTTTGGATTTTTTATAGTATTATTATCTATATTTGCCAATTTAATTGGAGTATTTTTTCTAACTTCTATGATATTAAACTTTATATTATATTTTCCAAAATAATTTTCATACCAATTTAAATTCTCTCTTGAAAAGCCATCTCTATGTATAACTATATTTTTAGGAAGCTCTTTGTATTTTTCTTCATAGGAATTTAATACATTATCAAATATTTCTTGTAATATATTATTTTCAATTATTTCTCCACTTTGAGGTATTACTGGCTTATAGTAATTTATTAATTCTCCATGTTTATCAAATAATACAGAACAAGCTGGATGGTGTATTCCTTTTTCTCTTGTTCCTACATCTAAACCAATAAAGCAATCTATATTTCCTTCCATATTATCTATTGCCCAAGGAATACCACCTATTTTCCCTAAAATTCCTAATATAATATTATGTAAATAATATAGTCCTGTATTACTTTTAGAATCTTTAAGTATTTTAGCTGTTTTTACTGAAATCATTTGAGATGGTATATTTTTTTCTGCCCAAACTTTTTTAAATGGGTTATATGGATTTTCTTCACTTTCATCATTTAAATCTGGTATTATTGCTATAACAAATTCTACTTTATTATATTCTTTAACCTTTTGAGCTACCTTTTTATACTCTCTAATATCTCCTGATTTATATTTTTCAAAAATACAATTGCTAGGGTCAAATAAAATATTCATTAAATTATTAGCTATATATTTATTATCAGTACCTTGGTATTTTCCTTCTGTTGCAAAATCATATATGGCTCTAATAGCTTTTTTAGATTCTACCTCATACTCTTCTGGATATAATACTCCAAAACATACCTTTTTTTCTGGCATTTTATAAAAGCCACTTTTAAATATTTGCATTTTATTTTTTATAATACCATTAGCACCAATTAATCTAGGCTCTACTAAAATTCCAGCTTTATATCCTAATTTACTTATATCATCTATATATTTATCACTAAAATACATATTATTTAACTCTTTTATTTCTCCAATATCTTTAATAAAGTTTTTTAATATCTTATACCTATAGCCCATATCCATTTTTACAAGTTCATCAATATCCTTAGAAAAACTAACATCTTCTTTAGATATATACTCTCTTGTTATTATTGGAATTAAGGCATGAGGAATAAAATTAAAAGTTTTCTTCTTAAAGCGAACTACAACTACATTTGCATTTTTATCCTCTTCATTAAAATTCTTAACTCTATATTCTTGATTACTTGAAATATAATAATCTATTAAAGATTGTCCTAATGTACAAGGCTCATTTACCTTAAAATCAGAAATTTCTTCAATAACTCCTGAACTATTAATACTAGACCAATTGTTTTTAACCTCTAAACCTATAACATTAAACCCAAGTTTCATCATTTCATATACATTCTTATCATAAGAAAACTCTGATGAACAACTAACATATAATATAACACCTAAATCATAAGTAATTACAGGATTTATCTTAAACTTTCTCTTTAATAAAAAGCCATTTTTACTTTTTACTATTCTTTCTTTAAAGGCTCTATCTAAAAGAAAATTACAAGTAATGTCACTATTGTTCGCAGCTCTATATTTTCTTGTATTGTTTATTTTAATCCACCTAACTGCATTATTTATATAATACACAATTAAATCTTCATAAATTTGTTTGTTTTCTAAAATATCTAACTCTTCCTCTCCTGCAAAGATTATATCTACATCATTCCTTACAGGAATCTTTTCAAGCTTCTCAACAGATAATAAAACATCACCTTTTACCCCTACAAACTTATGCCCATTATTTGAAGATAAACTGTATCTAGCACTACTTATAACCTTATTAACATTTTCAATATTACCTTTTCCTTTTAAATTATACTTATAAAAAACTTTAGGAGCTAATTTTCCTATACCTTCAAATGCTTCAAATGTTATTTTATTCATTAAAACCATCCTTTTTACTGTAATTTATCCATATTTTTACCCTTAATAATTAATTATTTATATTTAGTTAAATTTCTAAACTCTTTAATTTTTATCTAGATTTGATTGCTTATAGATTTTATATATTTTTCATACCTTTCCTTGCTATCTTCAATACTCTTTTTAGTAAATCCACTTGCTTCATAATCCTTATTTGAAAAATCATAAATAAAATTTGATATTCTCATCTTTCCATTATTTCCATCAGCAATTAAAAATAATTTTTCTTTTGCTCTAGTCATTGCAACATATAGTAATTTCTTTTCTCTATTAATAAATTCTAATATATCTTCATTAATAAGTTGCTCATCTTTTCCTTCATTTGATTCTTTTATCTTTTTTATTTCCTCTTCATTAGGATAATATTTTTTATTAAAATCTACAATAAAAACATAATCAAATTCTAATCCTTTAACATCATATACATTTGTATAAAATACCTGTTTTTCTTTATTGTAATTAAACTTTTTACTATAATTAGAAATATCTGAGATACTAATCATTAATTCTTTTTCTATATACTTTCTTAAATCACTTTTATAATCTTTCTTTTCCTTTATTTCCTCTCTATGCACTATTGCAATACTTTTTTCAGGATATTTATTGAATATTTCCTTTATACTATTTACTAAATATTTAGCTGCTAAAGTTCTAGTTTTTGTAGCATGTATTATAGGTCTATCTCCTTGTTTCACAAATTGTTTTTCAGAAAATTTTCCTTCTGAATCAGAGAATTTTAATGAATTAGCCAGTGTTATAATTTGTTCAGTAGATCTATAATTCTTATTCAATATCTTCCTTTTTCCTTTTTCTTTTATGTTTAATCCTAAATCTTCATATTTTATTGGAGATTTTTTATATATTCTTTGTTTTGCATCTCCTGATAATACTATTGACTTTTTTGTTAACTGACATAGTGCCATAATTTGCATTGGATCTAAATCTTGAACCTCATCTACAAATATATAATCAAATTTGTATTCATCACTTATTAAATGTTTATTGTATATTATTTTTAATGCATAATCTTCTAAATCTAAACTTTCTCCATACTTTTTGCTATCTATATCTTTTTGATATCTTTCATAAATTTTAAATATTGTTTTTCTTTGACTTCTTGTAAGTCTTATACTTTTACTTCTTCCAGTTCTTTCAGTCATTAGATATCTGTCTAAATTTATTAATCCCATTGCTTTTATCCATGCTATTTCTTCAACTATAAACTTTATTGTATGTGTCTTGTATAATTTTTCTTCTTTAGGTAAAAAAATACTTTCTGTATACTCAGCCCATAGAGGTGCTATTCTTCTAAATGCAGTATCTTCATACTTTTTTTGTTTTTCTATAGTAATCTTTCCTATACCTCTTTCAATAACTTTAATTTTTTTTAATATATCTGTAGCCATCTCATGAAATGTCATAATATATGCTTTATGTTTATGAACATTTTCACAATATTCCTTTGATGTTAATAATCTTTTTTTAGTATCTTCAATCAATGTTGAATTATAAGTTACAAATAATATTCTTTTAGATTCTTCCCTTAGCAAAACATTTATAAATTTGTATAATAAAGTTAAACTTTTCCCTGTTCCTGCATAACCTTCTATTAATAATTGATCTTCATCATTTTCTATAATATTTATTTGTTCAGCAGATAAATTTATTCCTTCTAAATAAGAATAATCTTTAAAATTTTGCCATATCTTTGAAAGTTTTATGAAAAAAGCTTTACTTTCATTACTTATTGTCAATTGCAAAATCCCCCTTTTTACAAATATAGCAATAAGGACACATTTTACAATGTAATCCACTATTTACCAAATCATCATCTAAATATTCATCTACAAATTCGTTAAAATATCTATTACTATTAAATTCGCCTTTATTGTATCTATTGCGTATTCTGCTTTTTTCAGTAACAATATATTTACTTTTTAATAGGTATAACTTATCAATACTTTTAGGATAATTTAATCCTTCAAAATATTTATACTCCCCTAAAATCTTTCTTGAATATTCACAATCTAATATATTTTTTTTCAAAACATCCTCCCATTGTGGAAATAATGGAAGGAAAAAATTATATAAATTAGAATATCCTTTTTCTATATTGTTTTTTAACATACTTATTAATACTGAAAAAAGCATTCTATGATGAAAGTCGGAATAATATATTGGATAATCTTCTATTATAGATGAATATAAGAATTTATTCCCACAAAAATCCAAATTTCTAAAATCAACTTCTGGCAATGATTTTAAATTATTTTTTATCTCTTTTTTATCATAGCTATATTCTAATTCTTCTATCATTTCATCATCTTTAATATAATCATTAAAGTCTAAATATTGCTTAACATACTCAATATTTCTATAAATAGATTCTATTTGTTTTAATAATATGGACTTATTATCTTCTTTTCTTAATCCTTCTATCCAACTAAATTCAACATTTCCATTATAATTAATAAGAAGATTTGCTATTGCAAATTTAATATAATGTTCAAAAGATTCTTTACTTTTTTCTTGAAGTTCTACTCCATATAAAGCAAATCTTCTACTTATTCCATAAAGATTCTCTCTTAACAATACTTTTATTTCTTCCATTGAAAATATCTTATTTTCTATCTTATATTTTTCTAAATATTTTTCAAATGCTTTATATGATAAATCTGCAACACATAATTTTTTTACATTTTTCAATAATTTATCTCTTAAGATTACACCTTCTAATTGATCAATAGAAAAATCTCTTTCATGTTTTTCTTCATTATCATTTAAAAATAAATATATATTAAAAAGTTCTCCAAAATCATCTTTGTGAATTTTTTCACCAAAAAGATTTGGATTTTCTAATACTCCATAAATTTTTCTTACTATTTTTTTGTTTTTTCCATTTCCATTATTGTAAATATTAACTATATATTCATTTCTAAAAAGATAAGTCATATATTCCAAAGTTTGTTTTACATCTAATATTTCATCTGATTTTTCAAATATTTTTAATATAAATGCTTTTAATCTCATAGTAACCATAAGCATGTAATTAGCTGTTATTTTATATTTTTCTAAATTAACATATCCAAAGCTCCTAAATGGATTAGATAAAAAAGCTTTTTTGTTATCTTTCTTAATCCTAATTTTGTTTTGTTCTTCAAAAATGTTTCCTATTTCATCAATATCCTTTATTTTTTCAATTCTTTCAATTATTTCATCTATTGTGGAAACTCCTGAAAAATATTCTTCATTCTCTACTAAAAAAGCTGATAACCTTATTCCATTCCAATTTTTATATGATATCCATCCTGAAGTTATCATTTCCATATATGTATTAAAATCCATTTTTACAGTAGTGTCCTTTTTTTTACATCTAAATAAATTAAATATAAAACTACCTATTCTACTTTGATAACAATGATTTTCAATGTTTAATTCACTTCTTTTTATACATGAACCTAAACTGTCTTTGTAAAAAGTTATTATTATATCTTTTTTTGTATCTTTAATAAAATCTGATATTTCTCTATAATTTTTTACTTTAACTTTTTCTTGTTGATAATCATTTATATAATTTCCTTCTAAATATTCTATATATTTTATATTTGATTTTATTGGTAATGAATATTCTTTATTTATCTCTAAATCAAATATAGAGAAATCTTTATATATCATAGTCCAGTTTTTATTTACTACATTAAGATTTTTAAAATAAGGTATTCTAAATATTAATTCATATCCTACAATATTTAACATAGTAATTATCATATATCTATTAAGGTCAATGTAATTAATATTGAAAAAATATATTTTTTCAATATTTCTTTTATTCAATTTTATATGATTATCTTTGTTATTTTTTTTCATATATTGTTTTTGCATAATTAATTCTATATTAGAAAAACTTTCATATTTAAGAACTTCATCACTTAATTCATTAAAGAGTTTATTTTTAGTAAATCTATTAAAAATCTCAAATAATAATTTTTCCTTTATATCTTTAGGTCTACTATCTAAGGATTTTACTCCAGCATTAATTAAAAATACAAAATCACTAAATAATATATCTATATTATCTTCTAAATATTTTAATTCTCTAAGTTCTCCATTATCATTTATATTTTCTTTTAAATCAAATAAAATTAACCTTAATTGTGCTTTAAGCCTTGCCTTATTAATAGTATTATTCCAATTAGGATAAATAATATTTGAAAAGTTTTCTATATCTAATATTCTCCAATATTCTTGTATATCTACATTAGTTAATTCTTTAATCATATTAGCTATAGATGTATTAGAGGTTATGTATATTGAGTTTTCTTCTATCTTAAGATTTTTGAAATAATTCTTTGAATTATTGTGAGTTTCAACCTTATACATTATATCTTGCACCTCCAATTAAACTTTTCCAATTATTTTGGCTCTCTGTTCCTATAATATTGCCTGCATTAAGAAATAATTTCTTTTTACATCTAGTCATTGCAACATAAAGAAGTCTTGCCTCTTCTCCAATGATTTCTTCCTTTTCTTCTTTTAAATAATTTAAATAATGAGAATTTCTATATTCATCATCACCTAATATAAATTTAAAACCTACATTGACTAAATTATCATGACTTCTTAAGATAACATCCACTCCTTTGTCCACAATAAACCTATTTGTTAATTTAGGAATAATTACATAATCATATTCTAAACCTTTTGCTTTATGTACAGTAGAACATTGTAAAAATTCAGTTTCATAACTTGAATCTGGTTTTCTTATATTCTCCTCATTATCTGTTGAAATTTTTAATTTTAAAAAATTTTCAATTGAGTATACAGATGATATAGTATCGGAAAAATTATCTTTAATTAAATATATTAAATATTCCAAATTAAGCTTATATTCCAATGTTTTTATATAAGCTATTTTTTTATAATCTCTATTATTTTTTTTAGCTTTTATATACTCTGATTTGTAATATTCCTTAACTGGATTTAAATCATCCACAATATTATCAATAAGTTCTAAAATATTCATATTTGTTACTTTTTCAACATAACTTTTCCATGAAATTTCATCTAATATACTACATAAATATTCATTTATTCCTATAGTGTCTTTCTCTAATATAATTTTTTTATTAACCTTCATATTTACATAAGGAGTATCTATGAATGAATACATTATTGTATTCGAATTTGGATTAATTAATGCCCTTATCATTAAATAAAAGTCCCTGACAGCTTCATGTCTATAAAAATCACCTTCCACATCAATTCTACAAGGAATACTTTTTCTGTCGCAAAATTCTTTAAAATCTTTTAAATCATTATTACTTCTAAATAATACTGAAACATATTCATTTTCATTTTTACTTTCTAAAATATCTAGATAAAAATCACCAATATTATCTTCATATAAAGTTAAAGTTGAATAATCTATTTTATTTTCTTTATCTTTGTTTACTAAAGAATATATATAATCTTCTTCTTTATAACTAAACTTCTTTACATTCTTATCTATGTTAATAAATAAATCATTTATTTCATTTAATAAATTTGCATCTGTTCTATAATTTCTAGTCATTGAAAATTCTTTTATTGGCATTTTTAACAAATTTAATTTTTCTTTTAATCTGTGAAAAGAAGTATATTCCGCCCCCCTAAACCTGTATATGCTTTGTTTTTCATCCCCTACTACTAAAAGTTTTGCACCAGTTATATGACAAAACTGTGCAACAAAATCTATTTGAACATTATCACTATCTTGAAATTCATCAACCATTAGATAGGCAAATTTGTTTTTAGCTTCATAAAAAAGCTTTTCGTATGTTAACCTTTTCATTAAATCTGCTATTTCTACTTCATATTCTTTTTCATTATCTAAATATTCTTGTGCTTTAGTTATAACAATTTTTATTAATTTTGATAATCCTTTTTCATCTGTTCCAAAATTAACTTCATAACTTTCAGAATTAATATCTATAGAATAATTATCTAACTTCTCCCAAATATAAAGTAACTTATCTTCAATATCATATAAAGGATAATATTTTACAATTTCATATAGTTCTTTATGATTTTTAAAAACATAATTTAACCCAATAATAATAGCTTTTTTTCTTTTAAATTTAAAAGATCTAACTTTTATTTCCTTATTAATATTTATATTTTTTCCAAATTCATTTAATAATTTTTTAGAAAAGCCATGTATAGTTGATATAGTACACTTTATTGCTTCATCCATCATATTTAAATAATCTGGATCTTTTGTTACATCATAATATTTTTCTAAAACAGATATTAGTTTTTCTCTCATTTCACTACTTGCCTTATTGGTAAATGTTATCATTGCAACTTTATCAAAAGTGAAATCTTTTACAGTTTTCTTTAAATATATGAATCTATTTATCATAGTAGTAGTTTTTCCAGTACCAGCTCCTGAAACAATAATATAATTACAATCTTTATCAGCTGTTATTATTTCATATTGAGCATTATTAAAATCACACTCTTTGCTACAAATTTTTTCATACAATCTTTTATTAAGAATTTTACCATCTGCAGATATTAATATATCATCATCACTTAATTTTTCAATATTTTCATATACATATAACATATTATTATCTAAAGCTAATTTAAATTCATCTAAATCATATTCATTTAATTCTAACTCTTCTTTAAAAACACTTGATAAAAACAAGTGTACTATAACACCTCTACTCAAATAGTTTTCAATATTCTCAATATTTTCCTCAAACAACTCATTATAGTATAAAATAACTGCATATTTTTCATTATCAATCATATTTTTCTCTCCATATTCTTTACATGATTTTGTTAAGTTAATATTATATAGACAACCACTCCTATCAGGATTTACAATAAAATTATAAATAAATATTTCCCCCTTGAAAGGAGCGATTGTTATGCATAATTATTTATACTTTTGAAAAAATTAC
>OBHU01000582.1_pt1 | contig 27520 bp, 40 predicted proteins | sample 1519071 | NCBI WGS metagenome assembly OBHU01 (sample SAMEA2452135, study PRJEB22498) | human gut metagenome
CTTCTATATTGTGGTATTGGAAAAGAACTTGAAGCATATAACCCTCTTCAAGTGTTAAATTTTCTTCTGCTAGTATGAAGTTGTTGAATTTTATATAGTCTTTCATGCTTAATCCCTCCTTACATAGTTTATACACCGTTTATTAACTGTTTATATTTTTATTATATACTTAGTTGCACAACTTTGCAACAACTTTTTAAAAATTCTTTTCACACTCTTTTGTAAGTGCTATAATAAGCTTATTAGGAGGTGTTTTATATGGCTATTGGAGAAGATAAGGCAAGAGTTGTAACTATAATAGATAAGGAATTAAAGGATAAATTAGAAATATTGGCTAAAAGGGACAAAAGAAGTCTAAGCAACTATATTTGCTTACTGTTGGAAAAACATGTAGAAGAGGAATTGAAGGATTGCTAGGTGCAGTCCTTTTTTCTTTTGTCTGTACACTTCTAAAAATAGAAATCTATACTAAGCTAAGTATATAATTAATATAGAAAATCTAATAAATATACAACTAATATAGACTAAACTAAATATACAATTCTAAAAATAGAAAAAGAACCCCTTTTGGAGTTCCTTTCAATTTAAAATAGCTCTAATTCTTTTTCATTTGGCTTGTAGTTTAATTCATATTCTAACGTATCTAAATTGATACGCACATATTCGAATTTCTTGTCTTTTTCATCCTTTCTTGCTATTATTGCTAATTCTTCAACGTGTTCTATACTGTAAGGCACTTCATAAGTCTTCGCTATTTCTATATCAAAGCTGTCTGAAAATACTTCTTCATTTACATTTTTTATTCTGTATAATCTGCTTAAAGCTTCCTCTACTTCTTGCATATCATATCCAGTTTCTACTATCCCCTTTAGCTTCTTGTCTAATAATCTGCTGATGAAAACCATTGACCCTTCATAAAACCCATTCACATATGAAGATTTTTCCTTATTCTTGATTTCATCTAAGTTGAATTCTTTTTCTAAATTAAGAATATCTAAGCATTCATTCTTTAATTCATCTGTAATATGATATTTCTTTAATATCTTGTTGCAATAATCAAAATCCTTTTTTAATACTTCATTTACATACATATTCTTCTCCACCTTTTCTATTATTATTCTGCCATTTTCAAGAGTGATGTCAACTTCATCACCCCTTGCAATCTTTAAAGCTTCTAAGAATTCCTTTGGAAGTGTTACCCTTGCAGTTACTCCCCCGTTTCCACCTTTACTAAATAATACGGATTTCTTCATTTTTATTTCTCCTTTCATATTAGTGGCACATTTGTACCACCTTTTTTATTAAGATTATTTTTCTATATTTTTTAAGCAGTAAGAATATTCTGCTGCATGGTCACTTTCAACCCCTGCTCTTTCACATTGTTGCTTTCTACTTAAAACTGTTCTAAAATTTTCTATAAAGAATTTAGCACTTGTTTCATTTCCTAATGTTTCTAATGTTTCTTTTGCAGTATTTAACTTATTTGCTCTTACTTTGTTTTGCTTTTCATTGTATCTTGCTTGTGCTTTTTCAACATCCTTCTTTGCACATTCTACAACTACTTCTCTTATTTCTGTAGCCCACTTAACTTGCTTTTCAGAACCTTCTAATTTCTTTTCTTCCATTTCTGTTTCCTCCTTATTTATAAGGAATGAAAGACATAAACCAAATTGGAATTTGTAATCAACTTCTGGGTATTGAGCTTTAATCTCCTTTGTCATTTCATGTGCTTTTTTAAATATTTCTTTATTTGTCATATCAATCATTCCTTTCAAAATTTATTTTTTATTCTGTTCCCTTGCTACAATTATATTGTACCGTACGGTACGCCGTACGTCAATACTTTTTTTTAAAACTTTTTTTAAATATTTTTTCCAAGATGTACAGACTTCTTGAAGAGGTGATAATATGAAGAAAGAATATATAAGACTAGATTTGTTGATAGAACTAGCAATATTGACAACAGGAATGCTGATAGGAATGGCATTTTGGGCATAAAAAAAGAGGGTAGCAAATAGAATAATCTATCTACTACCCTTAATAATGGTCTAAAGTTTCGTTCCAATCGTTCCGTATCGTTTCAATTGTGTCTGAACGCGTTCTAATAGTATTGTATTGCATTACGGTGTAATTGAATGTAATACATAAAAAAAGAGGGGCATTTCTGCCCCATAAAACCCAATAATGTGCTACGCAACTTTAAAAATAAATTTACCTTCTATATTGTAACACTACCATTTTCTTTTGTAAATCCCATACTTAGCATTATAGGTATTTTCTAGTATCAAAAATTTGCTCCAATAATATTTTCCCAAATCGTCCTTGAAAGCATGGATATGTGCATTGTATTCTAAGAATTCTAGTTCTGCTCTTAGTTTCTTTTCCATAGTATCCACGCTCCCTTATGCTAGTGCCAGGCTCTTATAGGTGTTATATCCTACAATTCCATCTACACTAAGACTATGGCTATATTGCCATGCAATTACTGCTTCTTTAGTTTTTTGCCCAAATATACCATCTGCTACTGTTCCTAATCTAAGCTGTACCCAAGTAGTTAATCCTCTTTGAACATATGGAAGTCCACAAAGTGGAAGTTTTCTAACTGCTCCATCTGTATTATTCCCCCAAATGTTATCTATAACTAAATTAGTTCCTAAAATAGCGTTACATAGTCCTTGTAATTCTGCAACTTTTCCAGTAGCTTTTTCGGTTACCTTTACAGTTGTTTGTACTGGAGTAGAGGTCAGAACTCCTTCATTAAACTCATTGACATCGCAAACTCCGTTAACTCCATTTACATACCCTTTCTCGGTGTATTGGTGTCCTACACGATTAATAAAGCCGTTGCTAGGTAAATTCCATGGTTTGTTGTTGTAGTTGGCTTCCCACAATTTCAAAGACTTAAATCTGTTCACATCTATATGTTCGTTCAAGAAACTTGTATAGGTATATAGTCCTATTTCCATACTTGTTAGTTGGTTAAACTTTCCAATAAACCTTGCAATATAATCATTAAGTCCTGGAAAATTGACCTCTACATCTAGCATTGGTACAAGGTCATTTTGGCACTTGATAATTTCCTTGTAGAAGTTTTCTGCTTGTGTTTCTGGTGCAGATGTTCCCACTAGAAAGTGGTAAAACCCTACTTTTGCACCTATACTCTTTGCACCACCGTAGAAAGCACTCTTGTAACTGTCTTGAAATGTTGTACCTTCTGTAGCTTTTATATAGATACATTCTACGCCACTATTTTTTACTCCATTGAAATTGATGGAGCCGTTGTTGTTACTTATATCTATCCCTTTCATTTATATCAAATCCTTTCATTTTTTTATTTTTTGATTTTTAAAGAATGGCTTATTTACTAGCTTTTTAAAGTGATACCTAGGTTGGCCATACTCAAAATAAAAAAGAAGTAAGAACTTGTCTTACTCCTTTGGCATTTCATCTGTCATAAGATTTAGTAATTTTTCTAGTTTTTCTTTCCAAGATTTCTTGATAGGTAGTCCACAAAGAACCATGTTTTTCATTATGCTTACGCATTCATATACTACAAAAAGGATACTGAAAAACTCTGCAAGTCCTATCTTAGAAATGTGTAAAAAATCCGTAATACTAACTGGTAAAAATCCTATAAGATTAAAATTGAACCAGGTGTCTACCAGTAAAAGTATAACCACGCATACTACCATAGCTACTTTTCTAATAGCTCCATCAATCCCCACACAGCTATTGAATTTTCTTTCTTTCAAGGCTCTTAAACAACCTAAGAAAGTATCTAAAAAAATTGCAACAAAAACTACTCTTATTATCATATTTTCTGTTATCAAGTTTATGTATTTTTCCATTCTTCTACCTTCCTTATTTTTTTTGCAAAATAAAAAGCCTTATTTCTAAGACTTTAACTATCCTCTATTTCTTACTTAGTTTCAACTATTCTTCCCAAGGGTACTTTTCTGCCATTTTACCATCTTGTCCTATCTTGCAGTAGCATTTGTCTCCTGCTAAGGTATACTTTCCATTGTTTTCTATATTAGTATCACAACTTTTATTTCCCCATATACTTCTTTTACAATCTTTACAATAATTATCTCTATTCATAACTCTTATTCCTCCTTTTTAGCAAAATAAAAAGCCTTATTTCTAAGACTTTAATTATTTATTGTATGTTCCTAGTACATTTCTTTTGACTCTATCTTCAACTCTTTTATTCATCCATGTTAAAGCTTGTTCAATATGCTTTAAGGCTTGTTCATTGTACTCACTTGCAAATGGTCCTGCTTGAAATGCTTTTAGCCTATCTCTTACTATTTCAAGCAAATCACTATCAATTACTCCATGTATAGAGTCAACATTTTTTCTAGGACCTTTTTGCATTTGAATTATAGCAACATCACTTGCAGTATCTTTTCCATTATTTAAAGTAATATGATATTCATGATTTGCTCCTCCCGGTCCTATTTCATCTACTGCAAAAACATCATTTAATTTTTCTCTTTTCTGAATTGTTTCTAATTTTCTCATTATCCTTCTATCTCCTTTCTAACCTTTTCTCTCCATAGAAGAGGTACATCATCAATAGTTATTTTCCCTTCATTAATCTTTCTAAGATATAGCTTCACCATCTGCATTTCCTCCTTCCATATTTGACACTAACTCACCTAATTCCATTACTGCACTTTCAAGTGTGTCTAATCTTTCCTTTGTGTCATCATTTTCCTTCTCTACATATACCTTAGCAATACATTCATCCCTTTCTACATATTCCTTGAATACTCCTCCACCTTGTAGAGGTCTTTCTTCTACTATTGGCTTGTACCCTTCAATTTTTTCTTTAGATATTCTTATACTGTTTTCTGTTATTTTTCCATACATTATTTTTTCACCTTCACTTTCATATTTAATTTTGGTTTTATGTTATTGTCTGTTGTTATTATGTTTGTTCCCTTAGATGTACTTATACTAGGGATTGTTAGTTCGTGGATTACTGGAGTTGCTAGTTCATAATAAACTACAAATGGGTTGTCTTTAATATATTCTTTAGCTTCCTCGACTGTTGTTGCTTTGCTTGTAAATAGCCTTAAATATAATCTTTTCTCCTCATTAACTAAAACACCTTCATTTGTAGTATCTGCAATTGGAGTTTTCTGTTGAATATACTTATCGCATATAATAAATTGTTTTTCCTTAAGTTTTATTATTAAATCTTGAATTATGAAAAAAATATTTAATATTCCATTTCCTTTTACATTACAAGATTGTAATTTCCAGTCCTCACTTCCATCTAAAACAACCTTTCCAACCTTCTGCATTAGCTTATTCCCTTCAATAGTATCAGCTACTCCGTTTGGTAGACTTCTTAGTGGGATAGGGAGATTTAGAGGTGTTATAATATCATTTATCTTTATGGAAAGCACATTCTCTTCTCTTTCTGTCACACTCTCTATTCCATTAATACTGTTAGGAAGGTCTATGTTGGTGTAGTCACCTTCAAGAATTACTAGATTATCTAGTTTAAAAGAACTTGTATTTGAATTCCCATATTGAACTCCTAGTTGTATTTTTGATGGTATTTCTCCCTTTGTGCTAAATGTTAATTTGAACGTTCCATCTTTCAAAGATATATCTCGATAGCCATTGGTTAATGTTGGATAAAAAACTGAGAATATTGCTCCGTATTTTTCAGATGAATAACTACTTTCGCTAATTGCAACCATTGCTGTATATGTTGTGTTAGCTTTAAATAATGTACTATCTATTATCGCTACAGTATCTCTTGTATAAACCTTACCTACTAATTCATCTAAATTGCTCACTAAATTCTGACAAGTCTTCCCTTCCACTCTCAAATCTTTCACTTTAGCTTTTAAACAGTTTTCTATGCTTATTTCTGTACCTTCAAATGTTTTGTATTTACCATTTCCAAACCCACACACCATATCTTGTCCTATTATTCCTATGCCACCTACCATCTTCATAGTTGTTGCACCTCCACAACATCATAATCTCCTGTTGTACTAGTCTTTGGAAGGATTGTGACTGTATTACTTCCTTTGCCACCAGTATCATCTACAACAAGTATTCTTGCACACTCACTAGGTATCATTATTCCAGTATCAAGAGTGTCTCCCATAGAAGCAAATATAACTTCATTTGTATTGTTGAGTATTTGATATTTTGCAGATTTCTTTGAGAAAACAAAAGACAACTTTGTATCTGCTACACAAGGTTGCCTTATTACCTCTTCCTTACCTTCCTCTATTTCAATTTTGTCCTCTTCTGCAACTGCTACTCCTAGTTTTTGTAGTAGTGCAACAAAGTATTTATCTATTCTGCTTGTTGGTTTTGGTAACATATTATCAACTCCTTTTTAAATTCTCTTGTAATTTACATCTAAATATAGGTCTAATGTAGAAATAGAGCCATCTACAAGGCTTGGCATTCCACTAACCTTTACAGTTCCATCTTTATATATTTGTAAGGTGCATTTCCCGTAAACCCTTGTATTATCCTTGTTATAGCCATACTCTTGGTGAAATCTTATATACTCTGTTTTGGTATCCGGGAAAGCCCATAAAGGCACGTAATTAGCATTTATTTTGAATAGCTTATCTTCTCCTGTAAAGGTCTTAGAATTAACCGTTAAAGTCGCACAAAGCCTTACTTCTTGCTTTGTTGCGGTATACTCACGATATTTGTTTGCATTTGTACTATTAATAAAAAAATTATTATTCCACTCTAGGGGCGTAAAGTGATAAACTTGCTGAATCTCCGTAGCTTCCACTACTGTTTTATCTGTTAAGCTTACCCACTCCTTTTTATTATGAAACTGAATTTTCCCTATAAGTGGACATTGATTAATTTCTAAGCAAATGCTTGTATCTGCCCTATTTCCTTTAGCATATACAGTTATAGTGTTATCTCCATTATCTACATATACGCACCTTAGATTTTCGTCTATTATGTTGTAGTCAAGACCATGAAAAATAACCACACCTTTGCAAATTGCTATGTAGTAATTTCTTTCAATGAACACCTTGTCTCCGGAATTTTGAAATATCTTAAAATTGATATTATTTTCATAGCTGTCTGTTGTATTCATGTAAGATTTTTTCATTGTAAACATTGCACTGTACAAGGTATTATCTGCCCCTTGGTTTCTACTCATTGCATATATTTTATTCATCAAAAACCACCCCCATGTACTCCGTAAAAAGCTTCTTGATAGGTTCAAACATTTCTCTCGTAGTAGTGTTGAAAAGGCTATCGAAGTACCAATATGTCACACTTGATACATAGTCCATCATTTCGCTCTCGAATAAACCTCTAATGAACAATGCGCTTACTTCTCCATAAGTTGTTGTATAACCCGTACCAACAAGATTGTAGTCTCCTGGATTTGCTAAAGCTTCCCAAGTATCCCTTAACCCCGTTTCTGTTATATAAATTTCTTTGTTTGGGTATTCTTCCTTAAGTGCTTTTACAAGGGTTACTTGCCTATCCCAACATTGCACTTGTTCCTCTACTGTTGCACTTGCACCGTTATAACTCCCTTTTGGATATATATTGCTACAAAATACATCTAACTTATCTGTTATATCCTTATCCATTACTATTATTTCTCCGATGTTTAAACATGAAATACTGGCTTTATACTCATATTTTTTTGGGATTTCTAAAACCTCAAGTACGAAATCCTTGTATGTTGCAGAGGAATATACAGTCGCAAGTTCATTGAAGCAAGTAACTACGCTAGGTTTGTAGCCTTCCTCAGACAAAGCACTACAATAAGTATCTATTGCATTCTTCCAAAAAGGTTTAAACGTATCTATCTTTTTAGTTACATTTGCTTTTGTAGTAGAATCATGAAGCATAAACTTAAGATGTTCTATATTAAGCCCCAATCTTTTACATTCACTGCAAATATGCTTAACTGTATCAAGTTTGTGTATCATGTACCACCCATCTGTTGTGCTAGAAATAGACTTGTCTTTTCCATATGCTCCGTACACGCAAAGGCTTATCCCGTCCACTCCCATACTTTTGAACAGTTCCAGGTCCTTAGTTATATAGGCATTGTCCCTAGACAAATAGCTATCAACATTACTTCCCATTACCCACCATTCCGCAAGATTAAATGTAGCTTTTAGTTTTCTAGTTAGTCTTTTATCAATTTTGTTCAGCCTATCTGTATACTTTTCTTCTATATTTCCACTTGTTTCTTCAAAGTATTTATCCCATTCTTTCACGGATTTAAGGCTGTTTTCAAGGGCGGTAAATTCATTTGTACTCTCCACCGCCTCATCGTCTTTTAGGCTTTCTTTTATGTCTATAGATATAGGAGAGGTGGATAAAATGTCGTCTCCTTCTACTATAGTTAGCATTAGTCTTAATTCCCCTACTTTTGCAAGAATGTTATTGGTAAGTCTAAGTTTACATTTTCCTTCTGTTGTGCTTACCACTTCCAGGTCTATAAACACCTTAGTGCCGTCTGGCTTAACTCCCCACGCCCTTACAGTTCTATTTGTAAGAGGGTAGTCTGTGCCATTAGCGTGTAGGTGGAATAGAATAGCTCTAGCACTATCATTTTGCCTTACACTTGTATAATTTATATATTCTCTATCTATTTCAATATCTATTTTTCTTATATATTCCAATTGCTTCACCTACCCTTGGTTGCTTTCTAAGTTCTGTATTCTCTGCTCTAAAGCAGATAGCTTTGCAGAAATTCTATTTAATATTATTTTTAAATTGTTTAAGCCACTTACATTGTCATATTCATAGTCATCAAGAAGAATATTATTTACAGTTCCTAGAAGTTTAATGTCCTTGTCAAATTGCACATTTTCAAAAAATCTTATTGCATTTTCATCATCAAAAATGTTGTATTTGTCTAGTCGTACATATGGGGCTATTGAGCCATCACTTTTTTTGTATCCAAGGGAAATTGCAGATGTAATCTCATTCCACAATTCTATGTAGCCTTTGTTTTGGGTTGCATTTCTTGTAGAACCTAGGGAGCCTATATAGTTTTCATTTTTCCAATCGTAAAAATTCAATGAGTTTCTTTCCATTTTCATTGCAAGTTTATTGTTATTTAAGAATGAAGCTCCTCCTGATCCAGATAAATCTATCCTAAAACTTCCATCTGCATTTTGTATAAGAATAGTGGAAAGAATACCTGTGCTTATTAAGCTTGCATTTATCTTCCCGTCCAATGTGAAACCATAGGTATACTTTCCATAATATCCTGTTGTAGAAAATCCTAAACCATTCTTGTTTAACCTAGTAACTACAGTAGCCGTGTTTATATCTTTGCTGTCCATTGCGAGCAATTCCCCGTCCCTCACAACTACATAGCTGTTTTTCATACCGGCTTTTATAGTGCTATCTATATATGCAGATAGATTAGGAACTGTATTAGTGTTTAATAATTTCTTTATGCCTTCTATTATCGAACTTGTGCTTATTTTAGAAACTACATCTGTATTGGATAGTGTTATCTCTTCTGTTTTCTGTGCCAATACATCATAGATTTTTTCTTTTGCACGCACCTTTATATTTATGTTCAAGGAAGGCACGTGTACCTTTATAGTGTCGCCTAAGTAAATTCTTTCAGCCTGTACATATTCTTTATACTCTTCATAGTTTTCTAATTGTGCAAAATTAATCGTATAGGTAGCTTTTAGCACATCTATATTGTTGTTTTCAAATTCATTTTTAACTAGTCTGTCGAGTTCTTTTATTGCTTCCTCTTCTGTGTCAAATCCTTCCTCGTCTGTAGAGGTTTTTACCTTCACATCTGAGTACTCTATGACTTTTGTATATACATCTCTGTATTTATTTATCAATTCACTTTCTATCCAATGCCCCTTTATTCCGTCAAAACCTTTTCCAATTGCTCTAGTACAAAGAGAATCTAGGTTGGTTGTTGCATTAAAGCCAGTTAGATTTTTCCCTTCTCTTATGCAAACACCTCGCTCTTGTCCAATTTTAGAGTTAATGGTTAGAGTGTATCCTCTTCTAAGCGTTTCGCCTCCCCACTTAGATATAAAACTATTATCGCTACCATAGATAGCTTCTTGAACGTTCTTACCTTGATAATTTGCACTGTTTACAGTTGCAATGTCTGAGTCAAACATTATATCTTTTCTGCCTGTTGCATTGCTCAATAGCCAGTTCAAAGCAGATATCCCGTTTTGGTTAGTTGGCCTTACATCTTCAAGAAACAATTGTTTACATTCTTGTATAGTGACTTGATTAGCAACTATGGTAACCCTTCTTGTTGTTTTCGTAACCTTGTTTATTTTAAATATCTCGTCGCCGTAATCTAGCCTACATTTTAAAATTGCTTCTTCGCATAGAAGTTTTTGAATGTCGTCGTCAATAATGAATTGGGCATCTAATACGTAAGTTGCTGTTTCTATATTTTCTGTTGTTTTTGCACTTATGCAATAGTTGTCCAACGACTTCCCATTATAAGCTATTACTTTGTCCCTTTCTGTTTCCTTTGGGAAATAAGCTATTTTTATTTTGTTATTCATATTCCCCTCCTAATAGTATTTGGTGCTATAGTTTATTATTGCCTTTGTAACTGTACCGGTCAAAATTACTGTGTTAGTTCCTTTTTTCAGTACAGGGAAATCTCCTATTGTATCCCATATCTTAGATGTACCATCATTATTTACTACTTCTTTCAATTCTCCATCTACCTTTACATAGTTAGATACTTTTTCAATTTGTATTGCAACTCCCCCACACGAAACTTCTACATTCCCGTTCCCATAAATCTCTATAGTTGGGCATGTGTCAAAGTCCCCAAAATTATATATATCTATAGATTTTGAAGAGGTTTCTATTTTGCTACTATCCGCAAATAAAAAAGGAGAACATACAAAATTAACTGTAAATTCTCCGTACAACTCTAATTGTCTTGTTATTTCTCCAACCTCTACATTCCTAACTTTATAGTATCTGTCTTGCATGTTTAGGTATAGTTTATTGTCTTCAACGTCAAACAACCATCTATTTATTTCCATTATAGATTTGTGGTAGCTTTCTGCGTCTAAAAGTTTGAAGGTGCAAGAAATAGTCTTGTTTTTGAAAGTTCCTAGCTTTTCTATCAAAGGTTCTTCTTTCCCTAGAATTTCTGTTGTTTCTATATTTTCTGCAATGGTTGGAATATTTGGATATTCGCTAAGTATTAATCCTAAATCCTTGCTTTTTCTTCCATTAAAAAAGAAATTATAATCTGTTAGCATATTACCACCTTCCTGAGTTGTAATTGTCAATTTCTCTTTGATGAGGGGCCACTACCTCTCTTACAAACTCCTTACCATCTACAACTAAGCTCACATTTACTTTTAGTTCTTCTCTTATATAGTCTTTCAATTTATCTAAAGGAAGTATAGCCTCTGCATTAGAACCTTTTCCTTCGTTCTTATCTCCTACTCCAATACCGCCTAATACTGTTGGTTTTGTGAATATAGCCCCTTTAGCATACCAATCTACATTTATTTTTGGGACACCTTCACTTAGCCATTTTATAGGGTTTGCTGAACCACTGACGCTGAAATGTGGTAGTTTTATGCTAGGCAATTTCCAATTAAAATTAAAAAAGCTTTTAACTTTATCTATAGCCCTTTTAACAGTGTCTTTTACTTTGTCCATAATTCCTACAAATTTATCTTTTAATTCTCCTAATTTTCCGCCAGTAAGTTTATTTATAGCATTGTATCCAATAGAATAATACTCTTTTATTCCTTGCATAGCTCCAGCTACAATGCCCTTTATTCCTCCACCATTTTCCTCATATGCAGATTTGATGTTATTCAATTTTTCTTTTACAAGATTTTTAGCACCTTCTACTGCGTTTGACATAGTATCTTTTATACTATTCCATTTTTCAGAAGTTGCATTCTTTATGCTTTCCCATTTTTCTGTTATAGAGCCCCAAAGAGCTTGAGCCTTTTCTTTTATAGTGTCCCAATTCTGCCATAATGCCACTCCTATTGCAATTAATGAACCTATAGCCAATACAACTAAACTTATTGGATTAGCCGCCATAACTAAATTAACTGCTGCTTGTGCTAATTCTATTGCCTTTAATACTCCTGTTACTACTTTGAAAGCTAAAAAAGCCCCTAGAACTCCACTTAAAATTGGTAAAAGTATATTCATGTGGTCAGCTAAAAAACCCACTGTTTCTAATATTCCTTTTAGTGCCTTACCTGTAACATCAGCTATTGCACTAAAATTAATTGTATCAACAAAAGCTTTTAGCTTAGGCACTCCTTCGCTTTGCAACCAATTAGCAAACTCATTACATATTGGAAGAACCTTCTCTCCTATAGGAATTAATATTCCACTCTGTATTTGCCTTCCTATACCTGCCATAGCCTCGCCAAAGCTATTGTATTGAATTTGGTTTAACTGCTCCATGCTATCAGCGGTCATATCAAAATAGTCGTTTGCAGTAGAAAGCGAAGTCACAACATCTGCCCCTAAATCTTCCCACATTGTTCCCAAAAGGTCTGTACCCGCTAAGTTCTGTTTTACAGGGTCATCACATTTTTTAAGCCCTTCAATGACTTGATTAAAAGCCTCTTTAGCACTATCTCCACCACTAGCAAATTTTTGAGCCATTTCATCTGCATTTAAGCCTATAAGTTCAAACCCTTCAATTGTCGTATCAGAGCCATCTATAACCCTAATAGATAACTCCTTTACAGCGTCTCCTATTTTGTCTAAATTAAATGCTCCTGCTTCTGTTCCACTTTCAAAAATAGAAAACATATCTTCAGCATTCAAGCCAAGTTTTGCAAATTGCACAGAATACTCATTAATGCTGTCTATTAGTTCGTCTGAGTAGTTTAAGCCTTCTTGATAGCCTTGTGTTAGCAAATTGAAGGATTGTTCTGCTGATATCCCAAAGTTATCCATCAATGCTTTTGCGGAACGTGTACTCTCGTTAACTTCTACATCAAAGGCATCTCTGAATCCTATCGCATATTCAGTTACTTTTTGCAATTCATCACCAGATAACCAAAGATTTGTTCTTACTTGTGCAATACTATCTGCTACATCGTCAAAATCTTCGCCGAAATTATTTCCATATATCTCAAGCATAATATCCTTATACTCGTCCATAGTATCATTTGTTTCGCCAGTTTTGACCTGCAAAGAATTAAGAGCCTTTGTCATATCGTCTGTACTTTTTACTGCACCAACTAATGCTCCGCCTATAGCTACCATGCCCCATTTAAGAGCACTTCCAACCTTAGACATTATTCCTTCCATTGAATCAACACCTGCTTGAACTTTGTCATGTGCTTCATTTAAGGAGTTGGATAAGCTGTTTAAGTCTATATCAATTACACCAGCAATTCTAAAGTGGTCTGCCATTTACTCACCCCCTAGCTTTTGAAATTTACTTACTACATTTTCTGCATTATTGCACTTTTCTAGCAAAGACTTGTTTTTTATTTTTCTTTCTGTTTCAAGTCTTTTTTTGCTTTCTACGAAGCTTTCTTTATCTTGTCTGTATGGGTAGGTTGAACAATATAACTGATAATCTCTGTCACTTACAAATTGCATTATGCTTGCAAAAGTAACCATCTCAAACTCCCACAATTCTAATTTACATAACTCAAGATAAGAACTTCTTTTAGTTATTATGCCTACATAATCTTCAAGTAAATCAAATTCTACTTGAAGAGCTTCGTAAAAACCTTTTTAAAGTCATTATTTTTTATAATACCTTCTACCATTTCTGCTAAATCTAATAAGTCTGTTTCTTCTGATATTTCTTTTATGTTTTTCCCATATACATCTGCTAGTAGCTCATAGATTTCTTTTTCTGCATATACTATTTTTTCAAGAATAGTAAACAGAATATCTTGTGTTATACTAGCATTTTCCTTTTCTATTTCTCCAAGTTCTTGTGCTAATGTTTTATTTTCCTCTAAAATAATTGCTATATTGTCTGTGTTATTTTCTAAGCCATTCCTATCTAATTCCTTTAAGAGCTTAACTTTTGCTATTCTGTTTTTCTTTTCTAAGTTTGTATATCTAGCATAAATCTCTCCTAAATAATTCTTAAGTTGTAGCTTATTTATTATTGCTAGTATTTTAAATATACTTTTCCCATATATTTTTACTTCTTTCATTTTCTTCTCCCCACAATAAAAATGAGACTAAATTAATAGCCTCATTACTCTGTTTCTTTTAATGTTATTATTTCAACTGGTTTTGAGGTGAAATTAATTCCTTTATCTTCTTGCTTTATTCTTCCTACAAATTTAACCTTGCATACCGCTTCATCTTTAGATTTGCTATCTAAGCTAAAGCCGGATTCATTGTAGCAATTATGCACAATTACACACATATCTACTCCTGTTGCTGTTGTTCCCACTACTGCAATATCTTTGTATGCACTTTCTGGTATGATTCCTGTTTGAGGAACATAAACATCATATTTTGTGCTAGAATTTTCAGCTTTTACCAAAGAACACATTTCAAAAAGGTTCTTATCGAATACATTTATAGTGCCTTCTACATTACCCTTGCAAGATACTATTCTTTCTCTACCAACTACTGCTCTGTCATTGTCCCCAGCTTCTGTAATTTGGTGCAATTCTTGTTCAAGTGTAAAAGTTACGCCGTCATCATTAACTCCTAATTTTGTTTCATCTGTAAATTTAGAAAACAATGTATCTAATTCATTTGTGGAGAATCCTCCTGCTGTAGTTGCATATAATACGCAGCTATCAAATACATATTTGTTCAATTCTATTCCCCCTTTACTTATAAATATTTATGTAATATTGAAGAACTGTATTTCTTGTTTTTTCTTCATTGTCTACATAATTTGTGAGCCATACATTTTGCCTTATTATTCTTCCATTTGTAAGCATAGCTTTATTTATAACCTTGTCTGTTTCTATTGCCTTTTCTTCTAAACTGTAGTTATCTATAGCACCAACAAAAGTGATTGTAAGCATTATTTCATTCTTGTATTCTCCATCACCTATATTCTCAAGTTTATAGGCTACATAATATCCTTTAGAAAGATTTACTTCCTTAGGAATAGAATTGAAATAAACATCATTGTTTTTCTTACAAATAAGGTTATATATCTCTTCTTGTATTTTACTTATATTTAAATTAATCATTATTATTTAATCCACTCCTTATTGCTTGTAGCAAAGAAGTTTTTATATTACTAATATCTCTATTTAATGTGCTTCTTATATAGCTTTTGTTTTCATATTCAACTTTAGCGGCATAAACTAAAGCAGAACCTATTTTCAAAGCATACTTAGTGCCACTATTGAGTTTTTTGAATGTAATGCTCCTACGTAAATTGCCAGTTAAAACTGGAGTATTAGCTTGTACTTCCGCAACCTCTGCAACTCCTGTAGTGTTCTGCCATGTTTCTACTGCATTTTTTATATCTTCGGTTATCTCGTTTATGTTAAAATCAATTTCCCATCTACTACTCATAAGCTACATCACTTTCTTTTATTGCTAGTAAGGTGTATGCATTCCATACTATTTTTTCTTTTACTGTATAGGTTTTGTTATTCCAAACAAGGAAATCTCCGATTTTAAATAAGTCTAAATTTAAATAAATGTTAAAGGTTGCATCTACTCTTTCACCCCAGTCTTGGAATTTACTTTTTTCTGTAATGGGTTGAATATTGCAGACTATATCACAATTATTTTTAGAGTATTTTGTTACTAACTGTCCTTTAGTGTTCTTTATTACAACCTTGTCAAGTTTATTTATTGTTGCATTATTAAAAAATACCATCATTCTCACCTTTAATACATTTTTAGAAACGGTCTAGGGAGTAAGGCCTTTACCATTCCATCAATCACTACTTCACTTAACTCTGTAGAAGTATAAGAAATAGACTGCGAACCCTGAGAGATAGAAGAAACCCCTGTAGGCCTATTCTCTGTTGTTACTTTGTTATAGTTATCTATAGCGATTTGAATAGCCTCGGGGTACTCTTCTTTTATCTTTTCATTGTCCCAGTCCACATTTAAATAGTGCCTTATGGCTGAAATTATTATTTTTTCTTCCATAATTACGCTATTTCGTATAATAGCCCAGCTATTCCCTTACTTCTTAATGCAACTCTACCGTAGTTAATTAAACCTCTTACAGCGTCTGAGAATGAGCCTTCTAATCTTAATGCCTCTGTCTTGTCTAATTGCTTTCCAAACGCAAATGCAGACTTGTGAACAGCTAGAACAGTATTGGCTGGCACTTCTTCACATTGAATTATAGTCATTCCATTTATTGTAGCTCCTTGAACAATTCCGTTAGGTAGCACGTTGAAATTGTCTACAAATCTCTTGTCTTTGGCCATTAAGTTGATGTATTCAGCGCTTGCTATTACATATCTTCCAGCTACAGGGCACTTATTCTTTGAAAGAATGGTTCCTAAATCAACTATATAATCATAAGCCTCATCACAAGTAGTTATTGATTTCTTTGCTGAACTTGTTCCAATTAATTGCTTATTTGATGTAGTTGGAACTTTCGCCATTTCAGCCAATACATCAGTATCAATAGTTTCTTTTATATCTCTTGCTTTTTCTTGCACTAACACGCTTAGAACTTCGCCTGCTGCCTGCACTTTATCTACATCTCCCATTTTTAAAGCCCAATATTTAGCCTTGTCAAAAGGTAGTTCTATCTCAGAAGTACTAGCTTCGTCATATTCCACTTTTCCTTCGTAATCCTTTATAGTCCCACCAGATACAGTATTAAAAATAGCCTTTCCGCCTCTTATTTCAGTTGGTGGAGTAGTAATAAGGTCGACAACGGAAATGCCTCTCCATTCAGTTAATAGAGCTGTTTCCCATACGCTTGGTATAAAACTTGTTATTGCCATTTATCATCATTCCTTTCTATTCTTCGTTTTCTTTTTTCCATTTTCCATATAGACTTGGATTTTTTTCTACATCTCCCCATGTGATTTTACCACCTTGGCTTGGTGTTGGTGGAGTGTAGGAACTTCCTTTGATTTTTTCATTCACTTTTGTGTCAACACTTGAAGAAATTATTTTATTTATCTTCTCTATGTTTGCATTGGTAATCTCATCATTAGCACCTAAAACAAAATCTAACAAATCTGAACTAAGCCCTTTTTCACCTAGGATTTTTGAATATTTGGAACTCATTTCAGCTTTAATTTTATCTTGTTCCATTTGCTTTATTTTAGCTTCCATTTCTTTCAGCTTTATTTGGTCCTCAGTTAGACCTTCGTTGCTTCTCTTTTTTATTTCCTCTTCAACCAAGGAAGGAAGTGTTTTCTCCTTAAAGGTGTTAATTCCTTTGCTAACCTTAGAATCTAAAGTAGAAGTGTAATAACCCTTTATTTCCTTGTTGCTGTTTAGCATTTCCTTGAAGTCTTCCACTGTTGCTTTGCCAATATCAAATTTAGAAGGCTTAAAATCCTCTATGCCTAAAATTGTTTCGTTTATATCTGTGTCATCTGAAATATCTTTTAACAAATTCAGCAATTCACTTTTTAACATATTTTTTCTCCTTTCCTTTACAGTATTCTTCCTATAAAGTGTGCCTTTTAACGTCATGCAGGACAAAAAATAAAAGCTATATACTTTTTTTCCATTCTTCGTAAGCTTTCCAACTAACTTCTTTCTTGCTTATGTTGTCTAGTCTAGTTTTAGGCTTCCAATCCTTGTTAGGAAGGCTTATGTAAGTGCACCTACAAAGAGGATGCTTAGGAAGTTGAATAGGCTTTTTACTTATTTCAAAAGTTTGCCCATCAAATTTACCACAATCAGTGCAGGTTTTAGAATCTAGTGTGGCGCAATACATCACATATTCAATATCATGTTCTTTCTCCCATGCGTCATTTACACCTTCCATAACCCTTGCAACTTCTGTTTGCGCTAATCTTGTAGTATTAAAAGCATTAGAATTATACTTGTCCTTAATTGCTTTTTCTATATTGTTTAAATTAGTTTCTCCATTAAGGAATTTTTTAACTTCAACTTTTAGAAGCTTAGCCATGTTATTTTTATTGTCCCAAATTCTGTCACTATAATTCTTACCACTAATTTTTTCGCTAATTATTTTATTTAATGCTTTGTTGGTTATTTTTTTAAGCTTAAAATTTACTCCAAAACTAAAAAGAAAGCTATTTGAATAATACTTGTCCATTCCAATATCCTTTAGCAATGTTCCTATTGCAGATTTTTCTAAGTCCATTTCAGCTTCTAAAACTAAATCTATTTTGTTCCTTAAGGCTTTGAATAACTTAGTTTGTTCTGCTAAGGACAAATTCATGCAATCGCCTACTACATTGTATTTAAGCATTATGTTTGCTATTTCTTGCAGAATTAAATCTCTATTAGCTTTCTGTTCCTTCAAGAGAATAAGGAGTTGTTTATCGCCTTTTTTATAAAGTTCTTCAGCAAATTTCAGAATGTTGTTAGTGAAGAATTCCTTATTATTCACTTTCCCCACCCTCTTCTAGGTTGTCTAAATTATCTGATAGATTCATAACTTCTCTTTGCTCCTGTAACATTCTCTGCCATTCTTCCTCTGCATTAGTAACAAAACTTAGCCTAGATAATCCAGTTTTTATGGATAATTTGCCATTTAATTGGCTCATTATTTGTGCGGTTTCAACATCATTAGATGGTAGGTTTAGTTGTGGTTCTATCTTTATATCTTTGTAGTCATATCCTTTGCTACTAGTGAGGTTTAAAAATGTGAAGAGACACTTAATTCTTGCCTTTACACAATTCTTTATAGCTTGATTTTGTGCTATTATCTTCAATCTAAGACAATTCATTCTTGTTAATAGCATTGTCCCAGATGTATTACTTTGAATCTGAGTCTGGTTATCGATATGTTGTGCAACTCTGTATATATCTTCCTTGACTATGTCCCTGTACTGGCGAATAAAGTCACTAGGGATACTCTTCACTAGCCATTCAGCCTTGCAATTAGCTTCGGGTAGTTGCATTATCCCCATTTTTTTCATTTTTGTAGCTTCATTTTCCTCAATATTGACCCCTGTGAGAACCAAGTAAGCCAATCTGGTATCAGCTATTTCATTACTCCAGTCGCTCATTAAAGCCTCGTAGCAGTCCTGTAGTAGCTTTATGTTGTTAAACAAGGTATCTTTCTCCTTGTTGTTCAATCTCGCCACACCGACGGGCACACAGCCAAAATAATGTGGAGTAGGGGGAGATATTTCTATGAAGCCGTCTTGAAAATGATATATATAATTGTCATCTATTATTTCCATGTAGATATTATCATCTAATTCCTTTTTGTAGAAATATATGAAAAGTTGAACTTTCCCCTCTGTATCACAATAGGCTATAGAAGTTAGAGGGCTAAATTCTTTTATCTTGAATTCCTCGTCGTTCACGTAGTACAATTCGTAACTTTCCCCAAATATCAATAAGTTTGTAGCTAGTTCCGTGTCTAAAGTGGCACTAATACCACTTAACGCGTCTTCAATTTCCTTTACACTTTCTGAGTTGTTGCTTCTACTTACATACGTGATAGGCTGTCCCACCATAAAGCTTACTTCTTCTTCGATAAAGGATTTTATGAAGTTATCAACTATTTTTCTATTGCTCCTGTCTGTAGTAGGGTACTCTCTCAAGGTATCAGTCACCCCTACATAGTAGTTGTACATAGTTGAACACAATTCCCTTCTTCTTTCGTATTCATCTTTTAGCTTTTGAGCTATTTGAAAATCATATTTCACCGTGTCACCTCTTAAAACAATATCTTTCTGTCCAATAATTTGATAGTGTTATTTTTACCTACCGCGTCGGTCACGCTATACCTAAAAGCGTCCATATAGTGGTTAAATTTGTCTATAGGTTTATTAATATATTCCCCTGTTTGTCTGTCTTTCTGCCATGTATAATTTAGAAATTCTTCTACTATGTCTTTACAATTAGGATGAACATAAATAGTATATTCTTGTACCACGGAAATTCCATTCATAATTGAATCTTTTCCCTTTGCACATGCCACAACTCTTTTTGCTCCCATTCGTCTTAAATCTTCTATAGACTTTTGTTCTGCACAGTCACAAACAATTCTTGCTGTATGTATTTCCATTTCTTGAAGCTTTTTAAATATTTCCTCGTTGGTCATACCTTTAGAAGCATAACCTTTGTAAATCCATATTTCCTTAGTCGTTTTTTTTATAAGAGAACATATAATTGCAGTTGGGTCATGCACATAACCCCAGTCTAGCCCATAAATTGGAAAAACTTCTTTATCTTTCAGTATTTCTTTATAATTAAAAACTTTCTCCGTCCAGTTATTGTATACTTTTTTGTCAAGGGAACTAAACTCACCTTCTGCGTAAATCTTATAGTAGGCATAGTTTGTCTTTTTCATGCCCAAAAGGTTGTCTATATACTCCTTGGGGAGGAATCTATTATCCCTATACGTGGTGTGAAGTATAGTCGTATTCCTTTTGTCATATTCAGCTTCATCTGCAAACCATCTCTTATAACACCAGTTAGCCTTAGAAACTGGGTTAAAGGAAACTATCACCTCATTATGGGGCTGCTTGCTTCTTAAACGTAAGCATAGCTGGTCGTAATCCTCTTCCTCTATTTCTGTTGCCTCTTCTATCCATATATCAGTTATATCTGCAATGGATTTTATTCTTTCTCTATCACTTAGGCCTTTAAATAAAAAAATAGATCCATTAGGAAGCTCTATAGTCATGTCTGTTTTATTTATCTTGCACTCATCATACAGTTGCCATTGGCTAATCATAGACTTAAAAAGTGCAAAGCAAGAATCCCTTAATGTATTATCAACTTTTCTAACAACCAAACATTTTCTATTGGAATACTTGAGGTACTTATAAAGGAGTTTTTGAGTTATAAAAACTGATTTTCCACTACCTGCACCACCATAATACACGCTGAATCTTTTGTCGTATTCTTCCAGGTGTGGGAGGTAGGCTTGATTGAATATTTTTTTGCTTATTTTTAATTTTGTTGTTGGCATTTAGACCTCCCCTCCTTTTATCTGAAAAAATATTTATTTCACCCACGGCATGGTGGGTCTGAGGCAATTTAGAACCATACCCCCACCTTACACTGCACGACTACACAACCAAATTCGTTTTTGCTCAATTTCGCTAAATTATTATTTTGCGAATATATAAAAGTCATGTGTTGCTAACCTAGTGTTTAAACCACTCCTTGCATTTCGTTTTTGCATTAATTGTGAGTGGTGAGGAAATTCTTTTTATACATGAATATTATTCAATTATTTCTGTATATATACAGTAATTATTCATCATCCAACTCTACTGAAATAGTTTTATTTTCTACTACCTGTTCTGTCTTATCTACGTATCCGTAGTTGTTCTTAAGTGTAAATATCGCGCCAACCGTACTATTCTTGCTGAATAATGCTTGTTCATAGTTCATTTCTATATATTTCTTAGCCTTCTTTATTGTGTTTACAAAACCAACTTTAACGGTATTATCAAACCTTTTGAACCTATCTGTTTCTAACATTTTTTCATAATCCAATAGAGATTTACGTTCAAGGTCTAGTACATAACACAACCCTGTAACTGTTGGCACTTCTCCAGTCTTTTGGCAATCTTCAAAATACTTGTCAATTAATACTTGCATTTCTTCTGGGTTATTATATTTAGCTGGTCTGCCATTCCATTTTGTCATATTAATCAACTCCTTTTACCTATATAAAAAGACACCTCAAAGGTGCCTACTTTACTGTTTATTCTTCATTGTTTTAGCAAGCCTATACAGTATAAAGTCAAAAACTAAAAATGCAATTCCTAGCAGTGTATTTACCAACATAAGAAGTAAAGATAAAGGTATTAAAATAATACAGCATGCTATAGTTACGTAGTAAGAAGCTTTGATTGTTTTCTCGCTATATTGTACTGGCTCTACGCTATTAGCTTTCTTATGCCCAGTCTTACCTGTGCTTGCAATATCTTTAATTCCAAATGTAGTTTTATTATAGACTTTATTGTAAGCTGCTTTCTTAGGGTCCTTTATCCACCCTACACCTTTTTTCCCGTATCCAGGAATAGTAGCTTTTTTAACTTGCCTTTTAAGATTCCCTGTCGTTCTAGCACTAATACTCTTTTTAATGCTAGGCTTTCTCATTCCTATTTTCATGTTATCAACCTCCTTGTTTTAATTTTCTACAAAACAGTAAAAAATCCTCTAACTAGAAAGTTGCTCTAGCTAGAGGAAATATAATTAAGGAGATTTCTAACGAGTCATGAAAACTCATTGCAGTTTACTACGATATAATTATAAGGCTTCCAGTACTGACATTACAATGACTTTTACTGACATTTGCATGACTTTTAGTGACATTTACTCTCCTAAAATACCCCTAATCTCGTTAAGCCCTTCCCCATGCAGTCTTAAAACTTGTCTTACATCTGCATAACCCATTTCATCTGCTATACAATCAAAAGACTTGTCATTTACGTACCTTTGATACAGTACATTGTAGCACTTAGCCTTATGCACTTTGTCTATTGTCTTAATTACGTCAAGTTTAATCTTCTCAAGATTCACTATATCAGCCTTAATTTCGTTTTCTATCTCAACTATGTCTGCTACATCATTTCCTATACTATCTCCACTCTCACGGCTTGTCTGCACCTTCTCAAAGTAGTTTAAGCCTTTTAGAGAGGTTGCCATATCCCTTATATGTTCTAGTTGTATTTTTTTGTTCTCGATTTTTAATTGATACACTCTTATTTGATTTAAGTATTCTTTAACTGTCATATTTTTACACTCCTTATTTCCTGTAACTTTTTTTGGTTACGCTCTAAAAAACGCATGGTTGAGCCATTCTTTAATTATTTTGTAACCCTGTAACCCTTGAAACTAAAAAATTCCTATAGGTATATATTTTATATATATATATATATACTTTTTTTATATATATTATAGTTACAATGGTTACAAAATTGGGTACACTTGATTATTGCTAGGGTTTAAGATACTTATTTGAAAGTTACTAATGGTTACTAAATTAGTTACAAGTTATAAAAAAGGTTACAAATTCATTGTTTTGCACTCCTACTCATATAGTTGTCGTATGCACAAGTTGTCAATTTTGGAAGCTTATAACCTTTCTTAAATCCTCCGTCAGTTCTTCTATGAGTTTGATATTTGTATCCCCTCCTTTCGAGCTCATTTTTAAGTGCTTTTCTTTCTCGGATATTCAGCATGTCACATAATTCCGCAACATTGTGAACCTCGGTCTCGTCGCTTTCCCAATCTATGCTCTCATTCAAAATGATTGAAATATCACTTTCCACAGAAAAATCTACATTTGATTTTGCAAGTTCCTCGTTTTCTTCATCACTCAGATAGTATGGGATTGCTCCGGTTTTCCAAAGACTGTATACTGCCCCCCAGAATTTAGCTTTATCAACTTTTTCAAGTTTTTCAATGTCACATTTCTGTATAGGAATAACCCACCACCTTCTACTACCTGTTTCATCTTTTAGAAAATCTCTTTTGTTTACAGTAGCACAAAATGTTGTTACTCTCGGGTATCTTTCTTCCACTCTCATGTATGGGCTCCTATATTCATCAGATTCTGTTGTCACAAACGCTTTCAGCCTTGCTTGGTCTCCTTTCATAGTGGCGTCCAGTTCCCCAAGTTCCACACTTACATACTTTGTATTTTCTCTTACGCTGTCTCGGTTAGTTGGGTCAAGAACCTTCTCTCCCTTAAACCATTTAGGGTTGGAGAACAGAACCTTGAAAAAAGTTGTCTTTCTTGCACCTTGTTGCCCTTGCAGAACTAAAACTCCTTGTCCTGCGTAAGCATTTTCTAGTGTGTTGTGTGCAGTTCTAACCACATTTATGCACCATTTTAAGAATAAATGATAATAGTAAACATACTTTTCGTTTTCTATTGGGCCAAGGACAAGACAATTAAAAACTTCTTGCACTGCGTCATAGTCCTCATTCTCATTAGCTTCTAACCATTCCGTAAAAGGATTATACTTGTTCTTTTCGGCTATCTTGAGTATAGAATTACTTACCTCATCTCTACTCATATTTAACCCTTCAAGGACGTTCAAACTATAGATATCTGTTATCAATTCGTTTCTAGTACTTCCAATAGCTCCGCAACTTTCAACCTCTTTAGAAATTACATTGTATTTAAGTTTTACATTTTTACGCTTTAACATTATTTCTAAGTTTTGCCATATTCGTAAAGGAGTATACCCTCCTTTGCTATTTTCCTTTACATATTTCCAGAATGTAGATTTTCGGAAGTCCCAAGCGTCTTTACAGGCTTCTCTAAACTCCGCAATGGAATGTCCAACTTTGAACCAGTCTGTCACATCTGCATTGTCGCCTAGCTCTTCTATATTTGGCAAACTAACAACATTGAAGCCATTGCAACATTGGGAGACTTTCTTCCAGATGTCATGCTTGTATTTCTCGCCTGCTTCTCCTGTATCCCCTACAAAATAGATATTTGTTCCTTCAAACATATAAAAATTAAAATCTTTTACTCCTTTAAAGGAAGTAGCCGTATAACCCATTTGTGTGAGCGTATCAACGTCTTTTTCTCCTTCGACGATAAATATATCCTTTTTACTTTCTAACGCCTTGCAAAGCCTTTTGAAGTTATATGGGACTTCCTCCACAATTCTTTTTGGAACAACCTTTCCTTCTACTATGGAATAATATCTAACTTGCTTCTTGTCTGTAGTGGAAAATTTAGCTTTGTAGTACAGTATTTTCCCTTCTGCATTTTCAAAAGGGTAAATCTTTATTAGTTTCCAGCCTTTATGGGTTTCTAGGTTTGCTATTTGCCAATCTATATAACCCTTTACCTTGTCTTTTTCGCCCTCTATAGCCCCATACTCGGCGTTTAGTGGCACTCCTAGGTATTTGCACGCTTCAACATAATTAAGCCCCTTATAATCCTTTACGAAGTCAATTCCGTCTCCACCTCTCCCACAACTAAAGCAATGCCATTTGTCATTTTTTGGGTTGTATGATAGGCTTGGAGTTTTGTCGGTATGGAAAGGGCAATTAGTTTTGTTGCCCTTGCTAAACCTTCCTATCTCATTTTCAATTATTTCTTTTGTATTCATCATCTCACCTCACCAAAGCCGCAGTCTGTTTCTTTTGCACTCATCTTCCTGCCTAAAATGTTTTCTATCTCCTTTTGCAACTTGCTTAAATTTCTGCAAATTGAATGGAATTCTCTTAGCCACTCTTCTTGCTGTATAGGCGTACCACCAAAGAATCCATCACTTTCAAAGAATTTTTCAGCTTTGTAATATCTACCTAAATTGTAATTATACTGTTTCTTTAGTTCCTTTAGCATTTTCTTTCTCCTTGTAGGCATACTTACAATTTTGAAGATGTTCTGCTCCGTCAAATTCAGGGATAGCATTTTCTTCAAAGGCTTTGTAAAACAGACAATCATCCCCACACATTTTACAGTTGGCACAATTGTAAAACATAATTAATTCCACCAACTCAAAATATTCCTTGTTTTCCTCATATGAGGCTTCTATTTCAGCACTTTTTTTCTTCTTGTATATCTCTATATCCTCATTGGAACTTACATAAACTTTTGTATTGTTGACTGCTTTCTCAAAAGTCTTGAACGCTGTTTTATTCAATCTTTTCAACATACTCACAACTGTCTTATAGGTCAATGTGTGTGCTCTTTTCAAGTCCCCTTTCTCTTTATTTGTAAACAAATCTCCATCTGTAAAGGTCAACAATTGTTCTGCATTCTTTAATATTGCAACAAGTGCCAATCTTTCTGTACTACTTAGATAATCCTTCATCTTCTATTTCCTCCTCTATCCAACCCTCATGTTTAAATTTTGCATATACATAACTTTTGCAAAGTTTTTCAATTTTGAACCCCATCATACTTTTTTGTTGAGGGAATATAGGCACCCCATACTCCGCTTGTATAGTCTTGTATATCCTATTGTATAGGCTTTCACCCTTGTACTGGCTTCTGTAATTCTCCCTCAAGATGTCCAATTCAAAATTTGGGTTCTCAACCAACAAGTCACATCTGATTCTATACTTGTTCATGTGTGCCAACTCTTTTTTTATTCTTGCACCTTGGTCTGCAAAATTGCCCACCAATTCATCTATGGAAGCTTTTCTCTCTATCACATACTCTCTATCGAAGTAGATTTCTCTCTGCTGACCCTTGAACACCCCTAAAGGGACTTTGAAAGAGTAGTCCCCATAGTCTAGCTTTTGTATTTGGTACGGGATGTTGTGTTTCTCAAAATAGCTCAATATATGCGTACTTTCTTTTTCTCTAGTGTCGCACAGTATTACAATGCTGTTTTCTATTTTTTTAATTTCTGTATCTGTAAACTTATATCTCATTGACATAACTCCTTAATATCCTTCCAGCTTTTGTTGTCCCTTATAAAAATCTTCTTATCTCCTGGCACCATTACATCTGCAAGCGTGAAGCACTCCCTAACCCCATTCTTGTATTGGACTAAGATGTAATTCTTGAAAATGCCAATTATTTTACCTTGTTTTTCTTCGGTGATGTTTCTATGTGTACTTACTACTTTTACTCTTGTACCTATACTTATCATCTATTCCACTTCCTTATACCATTCATCAGGTATTAGTACAGACTCATGGACTCTGCAATACTTCCAATAACTGCAATAATCTTCCATTTTACAACCAGTAAAATTATTGTCTTCACAAAGGGCAACTTCAAAATAATCTTCTTCATATTCCTCTTTAACAATCTTTAAAAAATATCTATTAAGCCATTCATCTTCTTTCTCATCTCTCACTTGCACCTTAGTGCCACGAGGCACCTTAGTCCAGTCTATTTCTCTTTTGATTTCTACAAAACAACCATTAATCACCTCATTGTAAAAGAGATTAGATTTAAAAAAAAGAGTCTTTCGCACATGGGTCTTTGTAATATAAATCTCCTTCCTCATCTATCTTATAAATACTCTCTGATAAATCTTCTAAATTTCCATTAACAGCAAACTTGTATATTTTTTCTTCTTTCAAATCTTGTATTTTTAATTTTTTCATGTTTATTCCTCCTACTTTACATAATGTTTTGTTATGTTATATTTAATAATTCCTTAAATATTGCTTCTAGAATTGGGACTGGCATACTATTGCCAGCTTGTTTGTATAGAGTTCCATTCATTTTTCCTAAAGTACCTGGGTTTGCTCTTAATGCTGCTTCAAAATCTTCATCAGTAAAACCTTGGAGTCTCCAACATTCACGTTCTGTCAAGTATCTATACCTGCCATTATTTAATTCTATTACTCCACTATTAGGGCATCTCATCTGCTTAGTTGTAATGGTAGCACAGTAATCTTTTATGACTTCTACTCTACCTTTAAATCCGTTATTGCTACAGTTAATTCTGCTAAGCATACTAGGTTGAGATACTATATATTGCTCTTCTTGCGTATCTTCTAAAAA
>OBHU01000610.1_pt1 | contig 25949 bp, 16 predicted proteins | sample 1519071 | NCBI WGS metagenome assembly OBHU01 (sample SAMEA2452135, study PRJEB22498) | human gut metagenome
TATTTCTTCATCCATATCTCTATCCTCCTATTATATATATCGTATTTTTTTTGTCGTTTTTCTTCTTTTTATTAAAAAAAGAATTTATTTGTTTTGATACAAATAAATTCCTTCTTTAAAACGATTCAAGCCATCTTTTAATCTTTCAAATGGGCAAGCTACATTCATACGAATAAAAGCTTTTCCATTTTCACCATATTCTAGACCATCACTTACATAAAGACCTGTTTTCTTTCTTATAAAAGAAGTGAGTTCAACACTATCTAAACATACCTTATGACAATCGATCCATAAAAGATAAGTTGCTTCTGTAGGCACTACATAAACATCATTCATTTCTTTTTGAATAAATGAAATCGCATAATCTTTATTATTTTGAATATATTGATTTAATTCATTAATCCAATCTTCACTTTGATTAAAAGCTGCCTTTGTTGCACAAATTGCAAAACTATTTGGTTCTGCTACTTCATCTGTATTAATTCCACGATTAACTTTATGTCTTAATACCTCATTAGCTACAACAATACATGCCGTTTGCATCCCTGCCATATTAAAGGCTTTGGTTGGTGCAATACACATAATTGTATTTTCTAAATTTGTTTTTGAAACGGAAGCAAAAGGGATATATTCTTTTTGAGGATTGGTAATATCACAATGAATTTCATCACTTAAAACAATAACATGATGTTTTGCACATAAATCACCAATTCTTTGTAAAGTTTCTTTATCCCAAATTTTACCTATTGGATTATGGGGATTACAGAAAATCATTAATGTTGTTTGACTTAAAGAAAGTTTTCTTTCTAAATCTTCAAAATCAATATGATATTCTTTCCCATCAAAAACAAGGTCACTTGATAAAACATGTCTTCCATTATTTAAAATAGAATTATAAAAAATATTATAAACTGGTGACATAATCAAGACATTTTCACCTACTGTTGTCACTTTTCTTACTACCGAAGAAATAGCAGGAACAACTCCTGTAACAAACATCATCCAATCTTTTTCCATATGAAAATGATGTCTTCTTTCCCACCAATTTTGATAAGCTTCAAAATAATCATCAGGTACCGTATTATAACCAAAGATTTTATGATCCACTCTTTTATGTAAAGCATCTATAATGGCTGGAGCTGTTTCAAAGTCCATATCAGCTACCCACATAGGAAGTTCATTTTCTTTAACATCCCATTTATATGAATTTGTATTAAAACGATTGGTCATCTTTGAAAAATCGTACATCTTTACATCTCCTTTAATTGAATCTTTGTTTGACTTGGATCAATGATTTGATCATCAATAATCATTTCACCAATACTATGAGCACTAATTTTACCAGAAATAGGATTTGTAATACTATCAATATGACTTACAATTTGTGCATCAATATCTTTGCAGAATTCAAAAGCTAGAGTGGTATTAATTAATTTACAATTTACCATCTTTAATCCTTCGATATAACATAATCCTTGTAAACTTTCAATTGTACAATTCACAAAAGTAATATTTTTCGTATTCCATGCAAGATATTCACCAATAATTACTGAATCATAAACCGTGACATTTTCACAATTCCAAAAAGCATCTTTTGAAACAAGTTTAGAATTTCTAACAGTAATATTCTTACCACCATCAAAGCAATAATTTCCTGATAAATTCAAACCATCGATTTCAATATTTTCACTATTCATTCCAAAATAATCACCTTTAGTAACCACATTATGTAACTTAATATCACTACATTTCCATAAGGTTTCTTGAGCATTAACCATATTGACATTTTCTAAAGAAATATGTGTCCCTCTTCTAAAGGTCTTAGGCGCATCAATGACACTATTTTTAATATTAATATGATGAGTATACCAAATACCTGATCTAGCAGTTTCAAGTAAGGTACTGTTTTCTACATTGACGTGATTACAATACCATAAAGGATATTTCCATTTAAAAATACTTCCACTAATATCTATATGATCACTTTCTTTTAAAGGCGATTCTCCATCAGCAAAAATACTATCTTCAACTTTTAAATCATGACTTTTAAATAAAGCTCTTTCTCCTTTTAGATAAGCTTGTTTAACTAATTCCATCTTAATCCTCCTTCATTTGTTTCTTTAACATATATATTAAATAATCTAAACAATCTATTTTCTTTTGTTCCTCATGCAATTTATCTAATAAACAACAACGATGACACTGTAATGATTTTATCAACATCTTCAAATCATCATTATTATATTTTTTAATACACTTTGTAATAAGTTCTTCATCACATCCTGCATCTTTTAAATTCATAATTAATTCTTCAATTACTTCTTTTCCCAAAGCTATCACCACTTTCCTTTATTATTGTAATTCTTTATCTCTATATTATCAAATACCTATAACAAATATATTTCTATACTTGCAAGGCATAACAAAGAGCTTTAAAATAAAAACAAAGGATGTGAAATCATGGAATTTAGACTTCTACAATATTTTCTTGCGATTGCAAGAGAGGAAACAATTTTAAAAGCAGCTGAAAGCTTAAACGTGACTCAGCCCACTTTATCAAGACAAATGAAAGAACTTGAAGATCATTTACAAAAACAGCTTTTCATTCGTGGTAATCGTAGGATTACTTTAACTGAAGAAGGTATTTTACTTCGCCAACGTGCTGAAGAAATTGTCAGTTTGGTTGAAAAAACAGAAAGTGAAATTATGTTATTCGATGAAACTTTAAGTGGTGAAGTATGTATTGGCAGTGGAGAAACGTTAGGCATCGAAATCATTTGTAAAGCCATTCAACGTGTACAAGAAGATTATCCACGTATCCAATTCCATTTATTCAGTGGTAATGAACAAGATGTGACAGAGCGTCTTGAAAAAGGTTTAATTGATTTTGGGTTGATTATTGAACCTGCTAATATTTATAAATACAATCATTTATCTTTACCTTATCAAGACTTATGGGGAATCTATATAAACAAAGAACATCCTCTTGCTTTAAAAGAATCGATTACTCCTCAAGATTTAATTGATGTTCCTCTTCTTTGTTCCTCACAAGAATTAAAATATAAACAAATAGAAAACTGGGCCAATCCTTATTTTTCTAAATATCATATTATTGCAACCTATAACTTAATTTATAATGCCAGTATTCTAACAAAGGAATGTAATGGAGCTGTGATTTCTTTAAAAAACCTCATTGATACAAGTGGGGAAAGTTCTTTGTGTTTTAGACCCCTTGATCCACAAATCACTTCATCACTTGCCTTTATTTGGAAAAAATATCGTGTCCTTTCTAAACCTGCACAATATTTTTTAAAAGTATTAGAAGAAGAAACAAAAAAAGCTCATAAATGCTCACAAATTAATAAAAATATGATAAAGTAAAATAAATCATTCATTAAAGAAGGGGTGCCTATGAAAAGAAAAAATAAAGGATTTACTCTTGTAGAAATAATAGTAGTTCTTCTAATTATCGCCATTCTTGCAGCTATCGCTATTCCAGCTTGTCAAGGATACCTTGAAGAAAGTCGAGAATCGCGTGACCTCATCAACGTTCGTGTTGCTTGTACAGATATCATTGCGATGGGAAAAACAGGATATAAAACAGATATTGTAAGAGAAGTAGAACTTACACAAAAGAAAGATGATTGGCAAGCTTTTGATTCTGTAACTATTGCTGGTATTACGCACAAGAAATCAGATCCTGACACTGATAACTGGAAAGGAATTCCTAAAGCCGGTGGCGTTTGTGAAATCTCATACAACAAAGAAAAGAATACTGTTGTTTTTAATTGGAAAGGAAGTAAAACAGAAGAATCTACTATTGATTTTTCATCGAATTTACATAGTGCATTAAATAATAGCGGTTTATTAGAAAATGATCTTAAAAATAGAGATTTTTTTGAAATTGATTCAAAATGTGATGGTTCAACAATGGTTCCAGAATTAAACAAACAGATTGAAAATAAGAGTTTATTAAACCATGGTACATGGGCCTATTATGGAAACGCAAAAAAAGGAAAAGAATCTGAAAGATATTTATTTTGGACTTCAATTGATACAGATAAAATCAATGCTAACACACAAATTCCTGTCATTATTAGTACAGCTGATGGAAAATTCTACATTTCATCATCAACGACTGCACGAAAACGAAAAGATAGTGCTCATAAACCATATATAGCGATCGCTCCAACCGGTAAAAGTGGTTCTAGTCAATATAAATCATACATAGATGGAAAAAAACAATACAATACACTTGAAGAGGCTTATAAAGCTTATGCTGATGTTGTAAAAAATGATTATTCTAATTACAAAGATACTTTACCACAATAGTAATAAACATGCCTAAAAGACGCGGTATGTACTTCCAAAGTCTTCACTTACCGAAGCCTGACAGTCAAAAATAGAAAAAGAACAATGAAACAACAAAAGCTGAAACATTGTTCTTTTTTGTTATATAATTTATATATGAAAAACAAAATGATTATAACGCATTACAACTATCTTTGCCAATAAATTTAGGTATTAATTCGATAAAGATGGCATGGTTGTTTGTTACTAAAAGGAGTAAATCTATCTAAATATTATCTTCTTGATTTCTATTTCTAACTGTTAAGCTATTTTTAGTTTATCACTGGAGGCTTTTTGCTTAACGCTAAAGCTATAGAGTTATCACTCGCAAGCACGTGGTATTAATTTTATAACAAAGTAATAAAAGAGCTCAATTGAGCTCTTTTACTATTATTTTAAATCTTCTCCATTTGTTTCGATAACTTTTTTATACCAATAGAAAGATTCTTTTCTTCTTCTAGCAAAATCACCTGTACCATCATCATATCTTTCCACAAAGATAAATCCATAACGTTTTGCCATTTCTCCAGTTGAAGCTGATACTAAGTCAATACATCCCCAAGGTGTATATCCTCTTAAATCAACACCATCTAAAACAGCTTCATGCATTTGTTCAATATGACTTCTTAAATAATCAATACGATAGCTATCTCTTACTTTACCATCTTCATCAATTGTATCATAAGCACCTAACCCATTTTCTACAACAAAAATCGGTAATTGATAACGATCATAGATTTCATTTAAAGAATATCTTAAACCAACTGGATCAATTTGCCATCCCCAGTCAGAAGCTTTTAAGTATGGATTAGGAACTCCACCTAAGATATTTCCTTTTCCACCTTCTTTTGATTTATCAGCAGTTTGACAATTTGACATATAATAAGAACATGTATAGAAATCTACTGGACCAGTTGTAAGAATTTCTTCATCGCCTTCTTCCATTTTAATTTCAATATTATTTTCTTTGAAATATCTTTCCATATAATTTGGGTATTTACCACGGCATTGAACATCACTACAGAACCAGTTCATTAAATGATTTTTTTGTTGATTTTCAATTTGATCATCTGGATTACATGTAAGGCCATAACTTGTGGCCATGATTTGCATACATCCTACTTGATAGTTTGGATCAATTTCATGTGCCATTTTTACTGCTAAAGCACTTGCTATAAATTGATGATGTAATCCTTGGAAACGGTTTTGAGGAACGTCTACTTGATCCATAAATTCCATTTCTTTAATTTCATTTAAGATACCTTGTCCTAAAAATGCTCCCATTGCTGTTGTTGCACTATTGATTTCATTAAATGTTAGCCAATATTTTACTTTTCCCTTATAGCGAGTAAAAATAGCTCTACAGAAATTTAAGTAACAATCAATCATACGACGATCTACCCATGAATTCCATTTTTTTGTTAAGTTAAATGGTACTTCATAGTGAGAAATTGTAATGAGTGGTTCAATACCATATTTTAAACATTCATCAATTAATTCTTCATAGAATTTTAAACCTGCTTCATTAGGTTTATCTTCATCACCATTTGGGAAAATACGTGTCCATGCAATAGAAAAACGATACATTTTAAATCCCATTTCCGCAAATAACGCAATATCTTCTTTGAAGCGATGATAATGATCAATCGCATCATGACTTGGATAGAATGTCCCTTCTTCTAATACTGGTGTAATTCTTTTACTTTTTGTAGCAGTTCCTCCTGTACAAATATCCGGACAAGAAATACCTTTACCACCTTCTTGCCAGCCACCTTCTAATTGGTTAGCAGCTGTTGCTCCACCCCAATAAAATCCTTTTGGAAAACTCATTTTTCTTCCTCCTTGTTTTGATATACAAAATTTCAAAATCCATTATAACTTATTCTTTGAAAAACCGCTTACTTTTTCAGTATTGTAAAATTACTTGACAAATACAAAAGGTGAACCTTAGTCCACCTCACTTGTTTTCTTTACAACGACCGAACGCTTTGATTTCTTTCCTTCATACATCAATTTATCAGCTTTTTTAATTGCATCATTGACTTTTGAATTTCCATAAATACCCCCAATAGTAATTGATAATGATAAATCTTCATAATCATCTACTTTTGTTCGTTTTACACATTCACTAATTTGATACAATCGAGTTGTAAAAGCATCATAATGAATATCTTGGAAAATAAGTATAAATTCATCCCCACCATAACGTATAAAGATATCATCAGGTCGAATGCATGATTGAATGGCTTTAGAAACAGCTTTGATTGCTTGATCGCCAGCATTATGACCATATTGATCATTAATTGCCTTGAAATTATCGGCATCAATCATTGCTACTGCTGATACATCATTGATGTATTGAACGTATTCTTCATAATAACGTCGACTATAAGCACCAGTCAAAACATCTGTATAGTACTCTTTATTATAAGTTACGATATTTTCTAAGAATCGTGTTTTTCCATGAGCTCCTAAAATAATATCTTCTTTTGTTTTATAAACAAGTTCTAAGACCCAAGGGCGCTCATCCACTTCTACATACTGCGCAATAATGGCATAAATGTTATAATCAACAAATTCTAATTTAAAAGCTTGCCCTTTTTTGATATACGCTTGCTTAGAAATACAATTGACACAAACATCTTTTCTTTTCCAGTAATCATAACAATTGCCTTCAATAATTTCTATTTGATCATTCTCTGCTTTTGCGGATTGATGTTTTTGAAAATCTATCAAACGAACAACCGTAAAAATATCTTTTAAGGATTCAATAAAATCTTTTATTTCAGTATATGTATATTTTAAAGAAATATTTTCTTGAATATTATGTATAACTTGAATATTGTTGTCTTTAACAAGTTTTCCAACAAATCCTTTATAAACACTTCCATTCCACCGCGTACTTGCTTGTAAATGATACCATTGTTTTTGTTTTCCAATATGTGCATAAATCTTTAAGTCAACCTCTGGATTTAAATGTGTTGTTTCTTTGAGTTTATCCTTAAGTAATTTAATTGTTGATTTATTAAAAAAAGAAAATTCATGATTTTTTGGGTGATAAATTATTTCATCAATTCCTAGATCTTTTGCTGCTTGCGAAGAAATATAAACAGCATCTTTAAATGCATCGTATTCAAATGTCATTTCCTGAAAAAATTTTCTGTTTTGAGACTCATTATTTTTTTCTTTAGGCATTTCACTTCTAAATTGTTTAATAACTAGCTCATCTGTCATCTTTGAAACAACTGCTTGATCTGCATAATTTTCATTTTCAAATAAAGACGCTTTCATTTCTTCACTAATATCACAAAGACATTCCAATAACAGAGGATTAAAAACCCCACATTGCCCATCAACAATCATTTTCATAGCTTGTTCATGACTATATGCTTTTTTATAGCAACGTTCACTCGTAAGAGCATCATAAACATCCGCAATTGAAACAACTTGTGCTGAAATAGGAATTTGATCACCAACTAATCCATCAGGATAGCCATGTCCATCATATCTTTCATGATGCCAACGACATATTTGATAAGCATATTCCAATAAATCATTATTATTGTAGTTAGGAACTGTTTTCAACATCTCTGCGCCAATCAAAGAATGTTGTTTCACGATTTCAAATTCATCTTTTGTAAGTCGTCCCGGTTTATTTAAAATCTTTTCATCAATCGAAATTTTTCCAATATCATGTAAAGATGAAGCTGTACTAATAAGTAAGATATCCGCCTCACTTAACTTATATTCGTGCGATTTTTTACCCAATTGTAGTAAAAGCATTTTTGTAATCGTTTGAATATGTTGTATATGTAAACCACTTTCGCCATTTCTAAATTCAACGATATGTCCTAAGACATTGATTAATGTCGTATTATTGTTTACTCTTTTTTGAATTTGTTGTTCTACTAAATGAACCAGTTTCTTTTGTTTTTCATAAAGCATTAAAGTGTTTTTAATTCTTCGGTTAATAATATAACTTTCAAAAGGTCTTCTGATATAATCAGTCGCTCCAAGTTCATAAGCCTTTTCCATAGAAGTCGTATTTCCTTCTGAAGAAATAATAATAACAGGAAGATATTCTAAATAACGTTGTTCCTTCATCTTTTCAAGAACTTGATACCCATCCATATTAGGCATTACAATGTCTAATAAGACTAAATCAATCATTTTATCTTCTTTCATTATTTCTAAAGCTTTTTTTCCATCTTCTGCTTCTAAAATTTGATATTGATCCCTCAATAATTCGCATAAAATTATTCGATTAATCTGGGCATCATCAACAATCAATATTTTCGCTTTTCTTTTTGGCATACACATTCTCCTTCCATGACTCATTTTTATCACTTTTTCACATTTTTATTTAGATACATATAGTGATCTGCTTTTTCAATAAATTTTGGAATATAATTTAATGACTCATCATATTTAGCATAACCAATACTCACACTAAAATCTGGTAAACCTTCATGAGATTGCTGAAATAATCTTTGTAAATCATTAAATACAGGCATTATCTCTTCATTTTTATCTCTTTCACATACGATGATAAACTCATCTCCACCATAACGTGAAATAAAACAATTATGTAAATGTGCAATTTGTTTTAATATATCGGCTGTCTTTAAAATGATTTGATCTCCAACAACATGCCCAAGTTCATCGTTTATCTTTTTAAATTGATCAATATCTAATAAAAATAAATAAAGATCTTTTTTTTGATGATTTTCTTTCATTTTCGTTGTTAAATAAATATCCAATTGTTCTCGATTATTGATTTTGGTAAGTGGATCTAATGAAATAAGGTTTTGTTGAAAATAATTATAAACAATAAAAATTGAATATGTGAGTCCTAGATTAAAAATAAGTAAATGATCTACTGTAATTTGAATTAACGCAGTAATAAAAGGAAGAAAAGAAAAACGAGCAATCGCTTTATATTCCTTTTGATATAAGTAATTCTTTGCTTTTTTAGATAAATATCCTGCTTTTATTGAAAGATAAAGGATATAAGCAAATAAAATTAAAAAATAGAATGGTAACAATTTGCCACGATGATAGTTTCCTGCTTGATCAATAACAAATAATCCATGTGTCCAATAAGAAACCAAAGAAGATCCTATAAAAAAAATAAGTGGAATAAAAGTAAGCACTAAGCGTTTTTTATGCTCAAAAACAGTTGAATGAAATGTTTTTTGAGCATAAATATACCAAGAACAAACAAGCATTGCTAGTGAACAAAAATAGAAGCTATTAAATATTCCACTTTGAATCTTATTAAAAGTAAGAAGATGTTTTACATTCATGATCCAAATTGCATCCATAAACAAATAAACACAAGCCCAAGCAATGGTATGATAAAAATAGTTCCTATGATCATTTTGTTCACGATTGATATACATTTGATATAAAATTCGAATCAATAACAATAAACAAAAAACATCCATTTCTAAACTCATTATTTCACTACTCATAATACACCTTCATTCATATCAACATAGCTTTATTATACACTATTTATCGATGTGAAAAAACACCATTATATGCTGTTTATTCGCCAAATGTAATCCCCATTTTTTTAGCACTCGAAACAACTTCACACTCAGGATCAACAAATTTTAATTTACCTGCTGTTTCACTTAAAGGAATCGCTTTGATTTCATTTTTATCAAAAACAACAAGTTTTCCAAAATCTTTGTTTAAAAGAAGATTTGCCCCATATACCCCAAAGCGTGTTGCCATAAAACGATCATAACTACAAGGATTTCCTCCTCTTTGAATATGTCCAGCTAACGCCACACGAATTTCATTAGGAATCAACTCTTGTAATTGTTCAGCGATTTCATAAGCAACCGAACGTCCTTGGCGACTTGCAACTTTTGCTTTGTATTTTTTCTTCGATAAAAGACTATCTTCTTCACTAATAGCTCCTTCTGCACAAGCAATGATTGTATATTCTTTTCCTGTTTTTTGATTTTCTTTAATTTTTTTTGCAACCACTTTAATATCATAAGGAATTTCTGGAAGTAAAATCGCATCCACTCCTGCTGCAATACCTGCCTGTAAGCAAATATGTCCTACTTTATGTCCCATGATTTCTACAACGAAAACGCGACTATGGCTTTTAGCGGTTGTTTCAATTTCATTTAAATAGTTTGTTGCAATATCCACCGCACTTTGAAAACCAAAAGTATAATCTGTACCCCATGTATCATTATCGATTGTTTTAGGGAGTCCTATCACATTTAAACCTTCTTGTGCTAACATGTTCGCCGATTTTAAAGAACCATTCCCCCCTAAAACCACAAGACAATCAAGTTTCAATTTCTTATATGTTTTTTTCATTGCTTCAACTTTGTCAAAACCATCTTCAATAACACGCATTTTTTTAAAAGGACAACGTGAAGAACCTAAAATCGTTCCACCAACATTTAAAATATCTTCAAAATCACTTAAAGACATCTTTTTATATTTTTCATACATCAATCCTTGATAACCTTTTAAAAAGCCAATAATTTCAATATCTTTTCTTTGTTGGTAAAGTGCTTTTACTAAACCACGCATTGTCGCATTAAGTGCTTGACAATCACCACCACTTGTAAGAATTCCAACTCTCATAAAACTCCTCCTATTTCACATCATTTTTAAAAAAGTATTCTTGACTATTCATTTCTCTATTTTTATTTTTTATACGTTTGTATTTACCATTATTTTCTAACGAACATGCTTTTACATTATCACGAAGCATACAATCAAACATTGTTAGTAACTTATGTTTTAATTTTTCATCTAATACAGGCGCTGCCACTTCAACACGTCTTTCAAGATTTCGTGTCATTAAATCAGCTGAAGAAATATAAACAGTTGGATTATTTTTACCAAAAATATAAATTCTAGAATGTTCTAAATATCTTCCAACAATTGATAGAACTCGAATATTTTCTGTTGCTCCTTCAACACCAGGAATAAGACAACAAATTCCCCTTACAACCATATCAATTTGAACCCCTGCTTGACTTGCTTCAATAAGCTTATCAATCATCTTTTTACTGGTTACCGAATTACATTTAAAGCCAATATAAGCTTCTTTTCCTTGTTTAGCAAGTTCGATTTGTTCATCGATATACTTAAAGATATGACTGATCATACAATGTGGTGCTACCATGAGTAAATCTGTATGATTTTCGGTTTCACCTAAACATAAATGATTAAAGACTCCATTAATTTCTTCTCCGATTTCATATTTAGAAGTCATTAATGATAAATCTGTATAAAGTTTTGATGTTTTTTCATTATAATTTCCCGTACCAATTTGACTAATATATTGAATTCCTTTTTCATTTTTATACGTGATTAAACATAATTTAGAATGCACTTTTAAACCATCTAAACCATAAATCACACGACATCCGGCCTCTTCTAAACGTTTCGACCAACCAATATTATTTTCTTCATCAAAACGCGCTCTTAATTCAACTAAAACAACAACTTCTTTTCCATTTTCTGCTGCTTTAATTAAAGATTTTACGATTTTAGAATTCTTTGCTACACGATAAAGTGTCATTTTAATACTTACCACATTTTTATCATTACTTGCTTCATCTAAAAGTCTTAAAAATGGTGACATAGATTCAAACGGATAAGAAAGTAATAAATCTCTTTTTAAGATTTGTTTAATCATTGGTACTCTATTTTCAACGAATGCATTATTTCTTGCTTCTAAACGTTTATAGAACATACTTGGACAAATATATCTTAAACGCTCTCTTAATTCACCTACAAAACCAAAATCAAGAGGTGAATTATTAATGAAAACTTGATTTTTCTTTAAATTCAAGAAATTCATCAACATAAGTACTTCAAGTTCGTCCAATCCTGGTGTCATCTCTAAACGCATTGGCGAAAGTTTTCTTCTTTGTTTAATCAAGTTTTCCATCATTTCTCGATAATCTTCATGCCCTTCTAATGAATGATCATCTTCATCAATATCCGCACTTCTTGTTACACGAATAAGCGCTTTTTCTTTTACAGTATATTTAGAAAAAATACGTGAAACAAAATGTAAAATAATATCTTCTACTAAAATAAATTTTTGTGGTTGACTTGGAAGTGCAATCAGTCTTTCATCCATCGCATTAGCACAAGAAATAATTCCCATTTTTCTTTTACCTTTTTTCGATTCAAGACGTACAACGACATACATTTCACGATTGTTGATAAATGGAAATGGTTGTCTTTTAGAAATAACTTGTGGTGAAATAAGTGGTAGTAATTCTCTTTCAAAATAATCAGCAAAATAACGGCGGTCTTCTTTGCTTTCAATATCTTTATATTTTATTACTGACCATCCTGATTGTCCAAGTTCCGACATCACATTTTCATAGATACGATCTTTCTTTTTATTAAGATAATGGACTTTTTTTAAACATGCTTTTAATTGTTCTAAACCCGTCATTCCTGTTTTATTGTCTTTGGAATCTGGATAAAATAACATTTGATCATAAAGTGATCCTATACGAACCATAAAAAACTCATCTAAATTTGTTTGATAAATTGAAATAAAGCTTAACTTTTCCGCAAGTGGTACTTGTGAATCTTTTGCTTGCATTAAAACACGATCGTTAAATTTAAGCCATGATAACTCTCTATTTTCTCGGCATACGTTCATTTTTATTCCCCCAATATATAATAATTTATACACTCTTTCTTATTTAATATAAAAACATTTTATACTTTCAACAATCTACCATCTATCAAGTTTATGTAAAATTCAAAAAAGAAGAATTATTTCTTCTTAATTTGTCGATTATAAAACTCATCTTCTGGCGCTGGTTTTCCAAAAAGATAACCTTGGATATAATCTGGATTTAATTTTTTGATTTCTTGAAGTTCTTCTTCCGTTTCAACACCTTCAATACATACATTCAATTTCAAAGAATGTGCCATTTCAATAATATAAATCAAAATACTTCTTTCATAATTTGAAGAAAGTGCTTTTTGGGTTAAAACACGATCTATTTTAATATAATGCGGTGTTAAATTGCTTAAACGATATGCATTTGAATAACCTGTTCCATAATCATCTAAAACAAGCGTAATTCCTTCTTCTTTTAATGATGACCAAAGTTTTTTATAATGATATGTATTTTCTAAATAACCTGATTCAGTAACCTCAATTCCTAACAAAGCAGGTTTTAAGTTATAATCTTTTAAAGCTTGTTTAATTTCATCTAAGATCCTACTTTTAATAATTTGTACATAGGACAAATTAACATTCACCTTAAATTCAGGAATAAATTCTTGCCACTTTTTACAACAAGCAACCGCTTGTCTTAAAATCCAACGACCAGTAGGAATAATTAAACCAGATTCTTCTAAAATAGGAATAAATTCTGCTGGTGAAACAAATTCAATTTGTTCATTTCTTTTCATTTTAAAACGCATTAAAGCTTCTGCACCTATAAGATTTCTTGTATGTATATCAATAATTGGTTGGTAATAAACATCAAAATTCTTAAAATTGTGATCAACTGCATTTTGTAATCCAACGCGAATTTCTCTTCTTCGAATGAATTGTTTATATTTATCTTGTGTAAAGAAATAACAACTATTCTTTCCTTTTTTCTTAGCTTCGTTTAAAGCAAATTCTGAATATTTAATAAGTGTATCATAGTCTTGCATCTCTTTATCAATCTCAACAATCCCTACTGAAATCGTGTAAACCATGCGATAGGCATTCTCTTCTAAAGCAACCTCAATTGATTTTTTTAATTCATCATAAAGTTCTAAGATATCTTCTTTTGAGTGATTTACTAAGTCCATAATCATAAAACGACCATTTCCTAATTCATAAATCTTTTGATTTTCATTGATACACGATTGCATACACCTAGAAAACTGTTTTAAAATTTCATCTCCACACTTTAAACCAAAACGCCCATTGATTTCTTCAAAATCATCAATACCAATTTGCATAAAATAACCTGTAATATTATTTTTACTTTTAGAAGAAACATACTCCTCTAAACTTGGTTCTCTTAAAAGTCCACTAATATTATCTGCTTTTTGTCTTTTTCCAATTTCATTAACACAACCAATAAGGTATAAAGGTTTATTAAATTCATCTAAAATCACATCACCTCGACAATTGATCCAAACTGGATTATGTTGTCGATCTAACCAACGATAATGTAAACTATGCTCAGTAATTTCTCCCGATTTAATTTTATTGAACTCATCAAATAATAAAGGAAGATCGTCTTCATAAACAAAATAGTTATGGGCTTTTGTTGCATCACAAAAATGATAACTTGGCAAACAAAAACGATTTACGGCATGTTTTGAAATACTATAATAATCATTTTGAATATCAAAAAGATATAAATAATAATCCATACTTCGATTAAATAATTGAATAGCTTCTTCCAATTGTTCTCTTGAAAGATTTATTTTGTTTTTTTTCAAAATAGTTCCTCCTTATCCTTTTTTTCCTCTTTGTAAATGTTTTTCCTTTTTTCTTTCGTACATTAATGAATCCGCCAATCTAATGGTATGATTTAAATCAAAAGGACTATTATAGTCAAAGACACTTATTCCATAGGATAAACTGACATAATAAGGTAACTGGTATTTTTCATTAAAATATTGTGTTCTTTCTTGAATTAATGAATCAATATGAATAATAAAATCTTCATTTTTACAAGTAAACGCAATACCAAATTCATCGCCACCTAAGCGTCCAATAACAGCATGTGTTTGAAAAATATCATTTAGTATTTCACATACTATTTGAATTGCTTTATCTCCCTGGTCATGTCCAAATGTATCATTGATATATTTTAAATTATCTAAATCTCCTATAAAGAAATAAAGATTTTCAGAAACTTCTTTATATTCTTTATAAAGAAGTTTAATATTTTGAATCAGTCCTCGTCGATTATAAATATGAGTTAATTCATCTGTATTAGAAATACTATTTAGTTCTCTAACAATGGCATTGACATTTAAAGATATCCCAATTTGATTAGAAAGATATTCAAGTGTTTCTAAATCAAAATATGTACAATCCGTCACCAAAAAGCCATAAAAATTTTCATTAGAGTAAATGCTTGTAAGTATTTTATAAGGTTGCTTTGCAAGATTTAAAACATCTTTTAGTAACACATGTGTATTTTTAATAGGCTGTCTTTGGCCATTTTCTACATTTATAATTAATTCCATTGTTTTTGGCATAATAAATGGTCTAAATTCATAAGTCATAACAGGTGTTTCAAAAAGATAAAGCTGTGCATTATGAATACCTAGAGAAGGTATATTATCCACAATAGCATAAATATCATCATTCAAAGATTCAAACAACATCCCTTTATTCACTTGTCCAATACTTCTCATTCTCCTTGTATAACGCTTTTCTTTTAACAAAAGAAGATAATTATAACTACTAATCATTTGTAAATAAATATATTGTTTAAAAGATTGGAGTTTTATTTTATCTTCCATGTTGAGGTAGTTTTCAGTATTTATTAAAAATGATAGACACAAAAAGAGTCTTTCTAAATCCAAATAACGAATATCATCTTCATTAAAAATCAAATTAATATAATCTCCTATTTGTTGATAAACGTAATGTTTCGTACAATCTTTTACCGAAAGATCCAATAAATAAGTAAAGAAACTCCATACAGTTTTTTGATAATTGGAACTATAAACCAATTTATTATCAAAAACATATTGTGTCATTCCTTGAGCTATATATTCATTACTTTCTTTTTCAGCTCTGCAAAAAAGAATAAATTCACCAATTTCAGTTTCTTCATGGTTTTCACAATCAACAGAAAGACGAGGAATAAAATGGGCATCTATATATTGATTTTGTGTAGAACCATTTTTATAAAGATCATAGCCTTGTTTTATTCCTAAATAAGCAATAAAAGAAGCATCCGCATGACAAGAAGCAAGCGGTGGAACCATATGTGTTGATTCTGGTTTATCATCAAAACCAGCCACCATAATATCTTTACCTACACGTTTTCCTGTTTTTTCTAATTCACGATATAAATAATAAGCAATATCATCCGTCACGCACATAATTCCATCTAATTCAGGGTTTTCTTTAAGCCATTTATTCATTAAATTTCCCGAATCAATATTATAACCAGGTGTCGATAAAATATACTTTTCTTCAAAAAGCATATCATGACTTGATAAGGCTTCTTGATAGCCTGCAAGTCTTTGCTTTGCAGTAACCCCTCTATCATAACCAGTAATAATTCCAATATGTTGACAATGATTTTTTTCAATCATATAACTTACAGCATCATAAACAGCTTTTTTGTTATTATAGACAACAAAAGGATAATCTTTTATTTGTGAATTTAAAGTAACTACTGGTATATGAAAATATTTTGGAAAAGCCTCTCTTGTTTTTTGATCCGTACGACAAATACTTGAAGCGGGAATAACTAAAAAATCTAAATCTAAATAATTTGCAAAAGCATAGACATTTGCTTTTTGATAATCAGAAGATTGTACAAACTTTACATTTGGATCAACTGAACCACCAAAAAAGATAACAAGTTCTATTCCCAGTTCTTTACACGCTTCATTTGCTCCTCGGCATATTTCCATATTATAATCAGAGGCACTTGTAATCATAAGTCCTGCTTTAATTGAGTGTTCCATTTTTTCACCTCTTTTCATCAATTATAACACAAACCTATAAAAAAGATAAAAAAAAGACCAAATGGCCTTCAAATAAATTCCTACAAGTCTTGTACAAATTTCAAAATGTTATTGTCAAAAAATTATTTAAGGAAGAAAAACCTGTTCATGATTTGTCTATGATGTTTATTATATTTTTTCTTAAATAAAAATCAATTTATTCTTATCAAAAACAAAAATAAAAGAAATTATATTGTTAAAAAACTTAATTAACCATCTGACACATTTTTTGATTTAACACCGTTATTATCACTTTAAACCGAGGAGTATAATCTATCACTTCTTTAAAATATTATATACTTGTCTTAAAGAGGTGGATACTATGGCTAAAAATCAAAAAAGGATTCTTTAATTCCTTTAACTAGAAAATATGCAAATTTCATAAATCATGATAAATAAGATACCATTCATACAATAAGTTATACATAGGTATTCATCTTGCTTACCCCTTTATCATCATATATGATTACACTAAAAAAATATCAAAAAAAGATGTGATTTTTAAAATCACACCTTATTCATCCTCTAATAAAACTTCTCCATTAGATTCAATTATTTCTTTATAACGATAATAAGAATCTTTTAATTTTCTTTCTAGCGTACCATGTCCATCATTAAAACGATCTACATAAACAAAACCATAACGTTTTTTCATTTCACCAGTACCTGCTGATACAACATCAATTGGTCCCCAATATAAATAACCTCGACAATCAACACCATCTTCAATAGCATCATTAACATTCTTTAAGTGTTCTTCAATATAATGAACTCTGAAATCATCATGAATTTCACCTTTTTCATCAATATTTTCATCTAAACCAACACCATTTTCTACAATTAATAATGGTAAATGATAACGATCATATAAAACATTTAAAGTATAACGTAATCCTACCGGATCAACAGCCCATCCCCAAGGTTGAGGTGCTTTATCTTTAAGATATGGATTATCACGGCATGTAAGTCCACCTGTATCTACTTTTAAGTTCACATCACGATCAAATGTTGTTGAACGATAATAACTAAATGATAAGAAATCAACTGTATTTTCTTTAATCAATTTTAATTCTTCATCACTAAATTCTACATTTACTTGATCTTCTTTCCATACTTTCTTTAAATAAGTTGGTACAATACCTAAGCAGAATGGATCTGCCATAAAGAAAATATTCATACGTTGAGCATCTAAAGTTCCAACAACATTTAAAGGATCACAGTTATATGGATAAGTAGCTACTGATGAAGCTGTCATCATACAGCCAATTTGGTAATCTTCACTAATTTCATGTCCTAATTGAACTGTTTTCGCATTTGCGACTAAGATATTATGATAAGCATCCCATTGATCTTGTTTTGTAGTTGAACCAATTGGATCACTAGGATCTTTAGGATCTTTAATTGTTAAAACCCCGCCAGCAACAAGCGGCATTCTAAATAACGCATTAACTTCATTAAATGTAAGCCAGAACTTAACTTTTCCTTTATAACGTGTAAAAACAGTTTTTACATAACGTAACCAAAAATCAATTAATTGAGGATTAGACCATCCACCATATTCAGTAATTAAATGTAATGGTGTTTCATAATGTGATAAAGTAATGACAGGTTCCATTCCTAATTCATTCATGCATGCAAACATATCATCATAATAAGCAAGACCTGCTTCATTTGGTTCAAGTTCATCCCCATTAGGGAAAATTCTTCCCCAAGCAATAGAAGTTCTAAAACTATTGAATCCCATACCTTTCATTAATTTTAAATCTTCACGGTAACGATGATACCCATCTACGGCATCATGTGATAAATAAACTTTATCAGAATTTAATTTCATTTCATATTTTTTCTTATCTTCATTCCATTGAATACCAGGATCTTTAGACATAATACCTACAAGTACATCTGTAACGTTCGGTTGTTTCCCATCTTCCAACCAAGCACCTTCATATTGATTAGCAGCAATAGCGCCACCCCATAAAAAATCTTTTGGAAAACTCATTTTCTCTACCTCCGTTTATCTAAATGTATTATAGCACTTAGTAAACAAGGAACTCTTTCATTTCATAATTTGAAAAAATAAGAATTATATTTAATTTTTTTAATCTATGATTTAAAATATTCTTCTATCTCTTTTTCTTCATCTTCAGGAATTTCTAAAAATTGAATTGCTTCTTTAAATGTCATTTGCAATTTTGTCATCATTTTTCTTACATATTCTATATTCTTTCTAATTCTCTCTTTTTGTGTCCCTTTTTTTGTCCCTTTTTCCAACGCTTCTAATTCGATAACTTCTCCTAAATTACACATATCTCTCATCCTTTCTTCAAATTCTTCATCATCCAAGCCATATCCTTTTATTACTTCATTCTTTTCTTGATAATTCAATGTATTATTCAATAATGCGCCTATAGGCATTAGTATTTCATCATATCTTTCATACTTATCATTAGGACTATGTCCTTTGCTTAAGTATATCATAAGTTGTTCTTCTTTATCATAATTTTCTATTTTTTCTTCATAATTTCCACTTAAATGATTTTCTGCTATTTTGAGTTGATTGATACAGCCATCTTTACTCTTTGTAGCTTGTGGCATGATCCAAAATGAATACACTTTTTTCATTCCATCATAATTTTCACTATCATATTCTCTTCCCCATTGACTGGAAATCATTCTTGAGCTATAAGCGATGCTTCTTGTGACAAGATGATATTTTGTATAAGGATTGTTTTGGATTTCAATATTGATGTAGACTCCTTTGGTTGATTGATCTATTTGTGGTAAATCGATATAGAAATAAATATCATAGCACATTAATCCCTCATCCTTGATAAAAGCTTCTTTATCCATTAAATGAAAATGCGGATTAACGATTTTATCGCCAATACGGACTCCTTTAATCAGTTTTTTTATTTCATCTAATGAAAGATGTTTTGCTTCTTCAACAAAACAAGAAATGATTCTTGCAAGCATATAAGGATGTCCTATCAGCATTTTACAATACTGATCGTACATGATTGTTTTATTAGATCTTGTTATAAGATTTAATTGTTGCATAAGTAGTTCCTCCTGCTATATATATCGTTTATTTTTTTACTTTTTTTTTCTTTTTTTGTTAAAAAAATAAAAAACTTGGAAATTTCATTCCAATAATCTACTTAATATTCTCATTTTGACAAAAAAAGAAGAATCAAAACGATTCTTCTAATATTTATAGAAACCTTCTCCTGAAGACATACCAAGTTTTCCTTCATCAATATATTTCTTTAACATCTTAGCCATACCTTTAAAATTATAAGGAGCTAAAAATGATGGAACCTTCAAATACATAGAAACAATATTATATGCAGTTGTAAGTCCTACTGTATCTAATATTTGGAAAGGTCCTTTAGGAGCACCTGTACCAAGTGTCCAAGCTTTATCAATACTTTCAGGATCACTTATACCATTAACATAGAGATCCATTCCTGAAAATAATAAAGGAACAAGCATTGAATTTAATAAATAACCTGATTTTTCTTTTCTTACAGGTAATGGAATCATTTTTATTTCTTTAGCAAAATCCATAATCAAATCAAAATATTTTTGATTCGTTTGTTTTTGTGCCATGACTTCTGTCATATTATTTTTCCAAATACTATTTGCAAAATGTAATGATAAATATTTTTCTGGACGTTTTGTATATTTAGCGAACTTCGACGGTAATAATGTAGATGAATTCGTAACGATAACTGTCTTTTCAGGTAATAAATCTGCCATTTTTTTATAAATATCTATTTTTTGTTCTACATTTTCAGCCATTGATTCAATAATTAAATCGGCATCACTGACTGCTTTTTGTAAATCTAATTCTAATTTAATATTTTCATAGGCCTTATTAGCTTTTTCTAAACATTGTTCTTTATCAAAATCTTCATAATCACTAATACCCATGGCCCAATTTTGAGGTGTCTTTCCTTTATCGCTATCCATTAAAGTAATCGTAGCATGATAAACCTCTTTTAAATGATCTAATTTAGGCTGACATCTTCCTATACTTCCTTCACTTCTAAGCCAAATCGTTACATCAAAACCACAATAAGCTGCTTGATAAGCAATTTGACTTCCTAAAACGCCTCCACCAATAACAACAACATTTTTAATTTCCATAGATTCATCCTCCTACCTTTATTTTATCATTTTGTTAAATTATTCACAAAAGATTTTTTACTTTTAGTTTGAACTACATATAAAAAAGAACCCTATTTCTAGGATTCCTTTATACTATTCAGCTTTTGTTGAATTTACTTCTTCAAACATTTGAGGAATTGCATGTTTATCTTCTTTGTTTTTATATTTGAAGTAAACAACTGTTAATAATGAACATACTATTAAGATTCCTGCAAATACTGCAATTTCAACTGAAATTGGAGGAGCTGTCATACTAATTGTTTTTCTAAATCCATCTACACTATAAGTATATGGTACAAATTTATGAATAGCTTTGTAGATAGCTGGACCTGTATCTAATGGATAAGTACCAGCTGAACCACCTAAGTTAACAATCATGAATACAAGTAATAAGAAGTCACCAATAAATCCAGTTGTTAAACTTAACAACATAACGAGTGACATAAATGCCGCCGATACGAGAATTGCAAGTAAGTATGTTAAACCTAAATTAACAGGTTCAAATCCATTAATTAATCTTAAAGCAGTAACCATTACGATAGCTGCTAATGTAGAAACTGTATACATAACAGTTGCTTTACTTGCCCAATATTTCCATGCATTTTCAGCTTTTTTAATACCATGTCTAATTGGATACATTAAAGCAAATGCTAAGCATGTTACATATAAACCAACTGACATCATATAAGGAGCCATTGCATGACCGTTATTTTCAACTTTAGAAATTTCTTTATGACTTGTTTCAACAGGAGTAGCTACCATATCAGTAGTTTTATCTGTTGAATCAATCTTACTTTCTTCTGCACCAGATTTTAATGCACCATTTAAAGTAGTTACCCCATCAGCTGCACTCTTAATTCCATCACCTAAAGTATCAGAACCAGCAGCCAACTTACTAGCACCATCACTAATTTGATCAGCACCATCAGATAATTGATTAGCACCATTCATTAATGTAGCATTATTACTTACTAATGTTGAAGTACCTGTAGCCAATTGATCAACACCACTTGTTAAAGCTGTAATTCCTTTAGTTAATTCAGGAACATTACTGTTTAATTTTGAAGTACCATCAGCTAAAGCAGTAGCACCACTTGTTAAAGCTGTATTGTTATCAGCAATTTGTGTTAAACCTTTTTGTAAACTATCCACACCAGCTGTATAAGCTTGAACACCTGCAACTAAAGCATCTTTAGAATCAACAGTTACTTGTTTAATATTTCCATCATTGTCAACAGTTACATATTTACCACCATTAACTTTTGCATTCACTTCATTTAATCCAGCTTGGACTGTTTGAGTTCCACTTACTAATCCTGTAGGAACTTTTGTACCATCTGTTAAAGTTCCACCATTAAGAGCTGCATCTAAATCATTTAAACTTGATTTAGTTGAACTAGATAATGTATTAATTGCTGTAGATGCACCTGTTGTATAAGTAGCAACCGAATCCATATATGAAGCTACACCGTCTTTATATTTATCTACAGGGAAATATTTTGTTAAACCATAAGCATCGATTTCTGCTCTTGACATTCCACTAGTTAATAATTTACTAGCAATTCCTTGTTTTTGAGCATCACCACTTGCATTTAATGTTTTAATTAATGTAGCATAATTATCTAATGATGTTTTTCCATCAGATAATTGAGTCAATGAATCTTGACTTGCTGCCATAGTTTTTTTGGAAGTTTCAAGATTTTCTTGTAATTTTTTTACACCATCAACTACTTGTTGATTTCCTACAACTAATTTTTCAGCACCTTCACCTAATGCTTTAACACCTGCATTTAATGCTGTGTTATTTTCAATCAATTGATTCGCACCAGCTAATGCTTGACTTACACCTGCTGTATAATCACTAACACCTTTATTTAATGCTTGAGCGCCAGTATTTAAATCACTTACACCACTAGCTAATGTAGGAGTAGCACTACCTAAAGTACCAACACCTGTTTTTAATTGGTAAATACCATTATTTACTGTAACGACACCATCTGTGTAATCTTTTAAACCTTTAGTTAAAGTATTTGTACCATCTTTAAATGTTAAAGAACTACTTGCTAATACTTTTAAGTTATCACTAATTGTTTTGTTACCATCTTCTAATTGAGTCATACCATCAGATAATTGTTGAGTACCATCGCTGGCTTCAGCAAATCCATCTGACATTGTTCCAATTGAAGTAAAGATTGTTTCAGCATATGTTTTTGTTACTGAAGCTGAAACTTCAGCTTTAATTTTTGCGATTGCTGAATCATCCATTTTTGATGCAACATAGTTTGTACCTGGATTTGTTGTATAATTTAAAACCATCTTTTTAGGATTTTTATCCAACAAAGTTGTTGCATTTTTGGAGAAATTGTTTGGAATCGTAATGACCATATAATAGTCACCATCTTTTAGACCCTTATTTGCTTCTTTAGAATTTACAAAATGAAAATCTAATGAATCGTTGTCTTTTAATTTTTTGACTAATTGATCACCAACGTCTAATTTCTTATCGTTGTATTCAACCGCCTTATCTTTATTCACGACAGCGACAGGAAGATCTCCACTGTTTCCATATACCACTGCTACTGGTAATTGGTCTGCATCTCCATATGGATCCCACATAGATCCAAGGAAGACAACTGTGTAAATACTAGGAATAAGAATAAGAGCAACTAAAACAATTTGAATCCAATGATTTTTTAAAATGTTTTTCCACTCTTGCTTAATCATAAATATCCTTCTTTCTATCTTCTATAGACATTTTACATCTATAGATATATAATGTCTATAGAGTATTATAGTTTTTTCAATACAAATGTCAATATTCTTACATACAAAATATAAAAAATTAGTTATAATAAAAAAAGGGAAGGGATTACAATGAGGATTAGAAAAAGTTTTGAACAAGCAATTTGTATTTTATTGCTTATTGGTACAAGTGAAGGACCACTTAAAAGTCATGAATTAAGTAAAATGTTAGATGTTTCTGATTCATATTTAAAAAAAGTAACAAGACAACTTGTAGTAGCTGGTCTTATTACCTCTAAAGCAAGTAAGTTAGGTGGTTTTATTTTAAACAAAAAAATGAATGATATTTCTTTTTTAGATATTTTTGAAGCAATTGAAGGAAAAGAAAAATTTATTGAAACTACACATTTAGTTGATAAAGTCTTTGATCCAGCATTAAATGTTCAACATACAGAAGATATCATTATCAATCATTTAGATGCTGCTGAAAATCAATATAAACAAAAACTCAAAGAAATCAATCTTGGTGAAATTACAAATTATGTTCATCAAAATACAATATAAAAATAGGCTATTTGAATAAGCCTATTTTTATTATATGGTTCTATTTCTATTTTTTGCTTAAATCATTTCAATTTTTTTAACTATAACAACTAATCCAACAAAAGATATCATAAGAAGTATACTATATAAAACGTAATTAGTAGTATCTCCTGTTTTTGTAATTATGCTATTCTTATTGTCTTGTTTTACAGTTATACTTTCATTCTTATTACCTGTTACTTGTACTAAGTTATTATTATCTTTAACAACAGTAAATGTTGTACTTGCCAAGCCATCTGTCCATACAATTTCAAATGTATGTTTTCCTGCTGCTAGTGTATTAAGATAATCTTCTTTTAATGTTACAACAGTTGAACCTTCGCTAACAGTATAATTCTTTATATCAACAATAATACCATCTACTTTTACAAATTTGAATTTTGAAAATTCCCCATTACCTCTAATTACAAGGCCTTTATGAGCATCTTGTGTCCATGAACTATCAGCACCATCTAAAATTTTATATTCTTCTTGTCCTGGAGATGGTACAACTTTGGAAATTTTTTCTATTTCTTCATACTTACAAACTTCACAGACTCTCTTTTGTTCACCTTCTTGTTTTTCAGTAGCTTCTCGCACAATTTGCCAATTACCAAATTTATGTCCTGTAGCTTTAATAACAATAGGTTCACTTATAGAATTTATCATATTACTATCTGAATACATTAATCCACAATCTTCACATTTCCAGTATTCTTCAAATCCATCTTCTGTACAAGTAGCTGGTTTTTCTTCTACTAATTGAAGATGATGTCCTTTTGGATCAATTATTTGTGTTCCGCTTGTAACATCACACCTTCTACAATGAAAAGATTTTTCACCAGATTCTGTACAAGTAGCTTCTTTATCTACTGACATGGTATCGTTCCAATCATGCTCACCATAATAATCCTCGCAAATATTTGATAAAACATCCTTTGTTGTACTAGTTTGAACACCTGTTAAATCTGTACTATCAGATCCTCCCATTGCTTTTAAATTTGGATTTTTTTCTACATCGAAAGAATTATCTATAAAAATCCCATTACTATTTGGATTTCCTACAAAGCCTCCTGAGCTATATGTTTTTGAAGAACTAGTAATTTTTCCAGATGAGTGACTTTTAGTAATAGTACTGCCATCATTTGTACCTGCAAAACCACCAACTTTTGGTTCAAAATCAGTAACTATACTTTCTACATCACCAAAAGCCACACTATTTTTTATTTCAACATCTGACTCAACATATCCAGCAAAGCCACCCACATTCCAATCACTTGCTGTTACTTTACCATAAGAAGCACATTTATCCACACCGCTTTCAAAGAATAAAACCCCTGCAAATCCTCCTACAGACCATGAACCTCTCACATTACCTTTAACGA
>OBHU01000625.1_pt1 | contig 25474 bp, 8 predicted proteins | sample 1519071 | NCBI WGS metagenome assembly OBHU01 (sample SAMEA2452135, study PRJEB22498) | human gut metagenome
CAAAGTGAAAAATGCGCTCTGTTTTCATTATCGTCAAGATTTCCGTTGCCAACTTCCAGCATATCAGGGTCATTCCAGTGGCCTGCACCCGCATATTTGTAAAGCTTTAATGTGCGGTTATATATCCAAACAATGCTGCTCCATTTAGGCATAATATCAGGCGTTGTGCGCCACATTGAACCTGCCTTTGCGCCCCAAATGTATGGGCGTGCAGTACCCCATTCGCATATTGAAAATGTTATAGGCTTTTCCGGTGTTCTTGTAACTTTTGCCCACATTTGCGTTGCTTCTTTAAGTGCGTCACCCATACGCTTATATTGAACAAAAGATGAATCAATATTAGTTACAATAGGGTTTTTGATTGTCATATGGTTTGTGCCGCTTGCAAGTTCAACCACAATTTGCTGCCTTCCCAAAGGGCTGAACCCTTTTGTTTCAGGGAAGAAAAGTTCATACATTTTGCCGTTAATATCAATTTGCATATACTGCTTTTTCTTTGCTCTTGATTTATGGAAAACAAAGGTTAATACATATTCACCCTTTGTATCAACATCAAAATCAAAGCTTGCCGAGCCTGAACCGTGGCTAATAAATCCGATAGCCTTTTTGCTTGGCACATCGGGCATTTTAATAATCTTTGCTCTGCCGGTAAACTGTGCGTCCTCCGGCCTTAAATCAAGCTCAAATGCACTTTTTTGCTTTGTAATTTCTATATGTTCAATCGCCGGGCAGTCACCGCTTATTCTGTCATGGTGGCAAAAATCATATTTGAAAAATTCACATCCCCAAGATGCAAGCGTTTTGGCATCAAGCCTTTCATTGCCGAGTGATGCAGGCAAATCCTCGCAGGTGAGTGTACCGTTTGATGAATAAAGCCCTACCTTTAAGCCCAGAGCGTTAATATCTTTAATAAGATTAGGTATACCGCGGCTGAAAGTGCCGAGGTCACCCTGCAATTTACCGTCGCTGTCACGAAGAGAGCTTTGCCAGCAATCATCAAGGTTAATAAATTCATATCCTGCGTTTGCAAGGCCGCTGTCTTTCATGGCGTGGGCTGTCTGCATAATTATATCTTGATCAATATTATTTCTGAATGTATTCCAGCTTGACCATCCCATTGGCGGCGTTTTTGCAACCTCGTTTGAATAATCCTCCACTTCGCCGATGTCAATGGTGAGCGAAGTCGGAATAAATACTTTCTTTAAAGCACATATCGGACATTTACCGTTAGCTTTCATATTCAAAAACCAAGAAACGAATAAAACAAGTAATACCAACAAAACAGCAATTAAAATTATAGCAATGTACTTCATTCTAAACCTATCTCCTTAAACATCTCAAGCTCATTTTGAGCTAAAATATACGTCTTTTCATCATCAAGCGAATTTACTGCATTTAGCATAAATTCTTTTTTGTGTTTAAAATTATAAATAATTCGATACACCCAAGCGTACAAAATAAGCCAAGGCCTACCGTTAATAAATTTTATATAATCAATATCCTTAAGTTTTTTATACGGCGGAAAGAGTAGGCGAAGCTTTGTCATAAAAGATGAAGCTTTTCTGCCTTTTTCAAGCTCTTTTCTTGCAATGGCAATACCGTTATTTTCATTATCATTGCCAAATGCACCGCAGTTGCAAAGATATTCTTCAACTTCTTTTGTATCAATATTGTAATTGACACCGTACCCAAAAAAATTGTTGCAAACATTAAGCATTGTTTTGCCGAATGTTTCAAGGCCTACGGGTTTTAAATATTCAAAAACCCGTACTAAATCAATGTTTGAATTTTTAAGCATAATTGCAAGGTCAACAATAAGCTTAATTCCAGCACCGTAAAATTTGAAATGGTGTGCTGTATGTGCAATTAGATATGCAAAGTGAAAATTATTATCAAATGTTCCCTCAAATCCGTCAAATACGGCATAATCAAATGCATTGCAAAAAGGCTCTTCATCATAATGGTTTATAAGCTTTGTGTGAATTTCAAACAAAACATTGTTTTTTACATAGTTATATACCGGCCCATTTTGCTTAATGCAGTCAAAACCATTTGATGTGAGAAGTTTTTTCACTTTGTTTCGGTCACATTCTTTAATAAGTATGTCTATATCGCCCATAGCGCGACTTTCAGGCACAGGGTAGCTCTGTTTAAGCACTGCGCCTTTAAACACGATATACGGCACCTCAGAAGCTTTGAGAAGCGTTTTCACTTCTTTGAGCATATTTGATTGAAGGTTTGCAAGGTATATCAAATCAAAAAAGCTGTTTTCAACGGCATTTTTAAATTTTGGCGATATATCATTTTTGTTTTCAGCATTGGCAACTGCACAGTTAACAATTCCCAAAAGGTTATGAACCTTTGCATATCTGTAAATTTTTTTGTAATCAACGCTTGTATCGAAAATAAAGGCGTTATTGTTAATATAATTTTTGCAAAGGTTGATAAGTGCTTTATATTCCTTATCCATATCAGTTAAATACTGCATTACCTACTACAAGGCTTAATAACGTAATAATAAGGCCTGCAATGAACACACCGAGTGAAATTACAATAAAACTCTTTTTCTTATCAAGATGGAGGAGGGAAGCGAGAAGTGCGCCGGTCCATCCGCCTGTACCCGGAAGCGGAATTGCCACAAATATAAGAAGCCCCCAAATACCGTATTTATCAATTTTATCTCTCTTTTTTAATGTTTTATCTTCAAGCCAATAAACGAATTTATTTATGCCCGGAACTTTTTTTAATAAGTCAAAAATCCAATTTATTAAAAGAAGTATAAAAGGAATAGGCAATATATTACCTAAAAAGCTGATAATAAAGCCAACAAATGGGTTCATCTGCAACAGCACGATTGCTGTGAACATACCGAGTCTGCATTCTAATATAGGGCAGAGTGAAATTATAAATACAACAAGCCAATCAGGTATTCCGTGGGCGGTTAAAAATTCCTGCAAATTTCTACAAAGTTCCTGAACCATAAATTATTTCTCCTTTAGATTTGTGGTTTTATTATTTGCTTTTTTTTAGATTTTCTTTATATTTTTGTTTTTGCTTTTTCTTATAATTTTCATATCTTATTTGTTGCTTGCTTTTCTGTGGCGGGTTAAATTGCTTTTGCCTTTCCATTTGTGCTATTCTTTCCTGCCTGAGTTTCTCTTTTATTTCCATTTCTTTTTGAACATCTTGCGGCAGAGGAATATCTTTTGTAACAATAAGATTGTTTTTAAGTAAGAAATCAACTGCTTCACGCAATATTTTTTTATCATTTTCAAATGATAAAAATCCAATTGCCTGGTCATAAGCAAGCCACATAAAGTCATCAATTTCTTCTTCCTGAACTATGGTTCGCATATCATCGGTAGTTGCAACAAAGATTGAAACTTTTTTATCAACATTATTTCTGAGCTTGTATTTTGATATTCCTTCATATCCAAGTTGAATACGGATATGAAGCCCTGTTTCTTCAAGCACTTCTCTTTTTGCTGCATCATATTTTGTTTCGCCCATTTCAAGATGGCCTTTAGGAAATCCCCAATTTGACGAGCGTTTGTTTTTAATAAGAAGATAACGAAGCTTTCCTTTAATTGACCTATATACAACTGCGCCGGCACTTGATTCATAGTAGCAAATGAGGTTATATTGCGGAAAATCGTTTTTAACATCAATAACCTGTAAAATGTCTTGATTTATATAGCGTGAACTGCGTGACGCCATAATCCACATAGTTTTTAAATTTTTGTTCTCAGAGTCTTTAGGAATGAGTGCTGCAATAATTCTACCGTCAAAATTGCATACTGTGTGAGTTACTCCCATTACAAAAGCATATTGGTTTTTATGTCCGTTAATTTCAACTACATTTAAGGGATAAACATAACCGCTTTCGTCAACAGAATTTATAGGTTTAACAACTCTTCCTTTGGCTGCCTTGCCGAGAAGCATAACATCACCACCAAGTAAAAGATATAATTCATTTGATATTATATCTTATTTTTAATGGTAATACAAGATTTTTTATTTATAAATATAAAAAGATAAAGGTCAACTCCTTTTGGAGTTGACCGCAGCGTGCAGAAAAAGTTGAACTTCAAATTTCTGCACGCTGGTAGATTTTGAGAAAGTGAGATAAATTCCGTTTTCTTGTAAACGGAGCTGTACATAGGTACTGCCCGTTTGCAAAAAACGGAAAGCGCCAAAATAGCTTGGACTCGATGTACAAGCTATTTTTTCACAATCCCTCCGAGTGCAACAAGTTGCACCCACCTCCCTTTGCAAGGGAGGCAAAAAGGTTTATTTATTTTATTCGGCGCGCTTTAGCCACTTTGTCGACAGTCAAAAAGGGCAACTCCAAAAGGAGTTGCCCCTGATTTTTATTTCGGCTAAAACTTTATGTTTATGCCATTGTCTGAAGAAGGTCTACAAGAGAAGCAATAACTGTATCAGTATCACCCTTAAGAACAGGAAGAACCTGATTAACAACTCCGGATACAGTTTCGTTACCGCCTACAAGACCTGTGATAAGATCACTTATGTTCTTGAAGTTATCGCCTGTGTTAACAGTTTCGATTAAGTAGCCGAGTACTGCAATGAGTGTTTCTGATGAATCACCTTCAACATAAATTCTTGCACCGTATGTAGCAGCCTGTGAAGTGTCTGTAATTACTTTACCGTGGCTTGCAAGCTTCAACCAATCTACATCATTAAGCTTAATTCCGAGTGGTGCGCCCTTAATCTTAATAAGACCAAGGATATTATTTACAAGAGGAATAATAGCGTCACCGCCAAGGAGTGGCTTAAGTGTTGCATTAAGGTCATAGATGTCAAGAGAGAAGTTTGTAACACCAATCTTACCGAGAAGTGCATTAAGGTCAACTTTAAGTGCCTTAAGAAGTGCAGGTAAGAGAGTATTAAGATCAACTATTGGTTTGATAGCATCAACAAGAGCTGAAATAGGAGTGAGGAGGTTGTCAAGAATCTGGCAAAGTCCGTCATTACCAATGAAGAGTGCAAGGTTTGGAAGCATTGCAAACAATGTTTCAAGAGGAGCATTAAGTATATCCTCAACCTTATCCCAAAGAGGATTGATAATATCAAGAAGAATATTATCGTAAGCTTCGTTTATATCTTTTCTGTATTGATACTGAGTTTTGATGTTATACATTGAGAATGCTTCCATAAGAGGAACGATTGATGATGTATAACCGTTTGAACCAGGAATTCTTACTATGTCAAAGATTCCGAGTGATGCATCATTAAGAAGTACATCGAGTACACCGTAGATAGGACGGAGAACTGCAACAAGTGCGTGGAAGAATGTATCTGCATCCTTAACACCCCACTTAAGTGATGCTGTGTTAACCTTTGACCATGAACCTGCCTTTGCGATTACGCTTGCATTTGCAGCATAAGTTTGACCGTAAGATTCATCTGTAAGAAGTTTAGCAACATTGCTTGTTGAGAAGTCAATGTTAGTTTGTGCAAGGAGAGAAACGAGTGAACCGTCGCCAACCTTAACACCTTCAACTGCACCGTAAAGTCCGGTAAGAAGTGAGTTAATAATGTCATCCTTGAAGATAAGACCGCCGATTAACTTGGTAAGACCGCCGTCAACCAAACCGCCTACAAGTCCGTCAAGCATTGGAGGAAGATTCTTAAGGAAGTCAACATCAACACTTTCAGGATAAGAGAAGTCATATGAACCTGTCTTATAAGCTGTGTAATCCCAGAATGCATTAGTAGGTTCGCCTGTTAAGAAGTAGAATAATGCACGAACAATATCATCCTTATCAGCAAGGCCGATTGTAGTGAATACAGTTGAGATGATAGATTTGAGCATATCATTACTCTTAATAGCTTTAATTGAAGTAATAAGTGATTTGATAGATTTTGAGTTCTTAACAAGAGTATCTGCAATATAACGGAGAACTGCAACAAGAACTTCGCCCTTATCAGCAATTACTTCCTTATTTGTAAACTTGCCTTCGGCATTCTTAGCCATTGATTTAGATGTAACAACCTTACCGTGTGATGCGATTGTTGACCACTTAAATTCAGGAAGTTTAATACCGGTCTTCTTAAGTAATGAGTTAAGAAGAGGAACTACAATATCTTGAATGTTGCAAGACTTAAGGTTTGCAAGTTTGATGTTAAGCTTAACACCTTTAACCTTGAGTGCGTTTGTAACAACTTTGCCAAGGTCCTTGCCGAGTACCATTGAAAGAATCTTATCAACATCCACACCTGCTGATTTAGCAGTTTTAAGAATGTTTGTAACAGGAGCAAGGAGATTATCGAGTAACTGGCCTATGCCGTTGTTATCAATAAAGTATGCAAGGTTTGGAAGAACAGATGTGAGTGTATCAAATGGCTTATCAAGAAGTGTATCTACAAAGCTCATAAGAGGATTGAGAACATCAAGAATTACATTATCTTTAGCCTTCTTGCAATCTTTTTGATACTGCTTAAATGTTTTAATCTTGCTGTTGCTTACTTGAAGAACATCAAGAAGAGGAACAATTGCGCCTTCATAACCGTTAATACCGTTAACGCCTACATTAAGAGCGTTAAGGTCAAGCTTAATTGTTGAAAGCTTTGAGTCAGGGTTCATATCATCCTTAAGGGTAAGAGTGAGAACGCCTTTCTTAAGCATATAAGTAAGTGCAACTTTGCTTGTTACTTTACCGTTGCTGTCTTTAATATCAAATGAAGTTGAAGCCTTCTTGATATTGATATTGCTGAGGTCAATCTTTCCTTCATTGAGGAATACAGCAAGAACGCTGTTTACAGGACGGAGGATTGCTGCAAGAGCATTGATAAAGCCCTGCTCTGCCTTTGCTGAACCATCCTTGAAGCCCCAGTTAATTGTTTTAACTTTCTTCCAGCTCTTTGCCTTCTTAAGTGTGTTGGCTGCTGAAGTGTAAGTTTTGCCATAGCTCTTATCTACAAGGAGATTAGCAACACCCTTTGGTGATACTGCAATGCCTGCCATATTGAGATATGGTGAAATCTTCTTGGTATCAAGTGCACCGTAAAGTGCCTTTGCAAGAGATGTGAGGTTAGCGTTTGTAAATGCCAATCCGCTGACAATGCTCTTAAGATTTGATGCGTTAACTACACCGAAGTTGGCGAGAAGAGCCATAACTGCATCAACTGCTGTGTCAAGCTGTGAAACAGCGTTATTTGCATCATAAGCTGTAATTCCGTCAGGATACTTAAAGTTTAATGATGTACCCTTGTAATTCTTATAAGTCCAGTAAACTTCTGTTGGTGACTGAGTGAAGTCAAGAAGCTTGCCGATAACTTTAAGAAGTCCCATAGCGTCAAGCTTACCTGTTTCGATGTACTTGATAAGCTTTTGAATTCCCTTGCTAATCTTGTTGTTGCCCATAATCAACTGAATGATTGTGGTAAGATTGTTGTTTGTCTTTACGAATTCAATTACATAATCAAGAACATAAAGAAGGGTTTGAGCAGGAGAAGCTGTTTTGCCGAGTGCATTCCAGTTAATGTTATTAAGCTTAATGCCTGTTTTAGCAAGAAGTGTATTTATAATAGGTATAATATTATTACCTGAAAGAAGGTATCCCTTTACTTCAATACCGATTTCCTGCTTATCATTAACTGTTACCAATTTACCGAATGTTTTAGTAGCAATGTTTTCAAGGAATGAAGCAAGAGTAGGTGATGTTGCACCAAGAGTACCATTGCTTATTCTGAGGATTTTTGCAAGTCCGTTAACTTCATTTGAAATAGGTTTAACAGCGTTTGCAATTGTTGAAGCAAGTGTAGGAGCTGTTGTGTCATCTAATATAACACCGATAGCTGATACAAGGTTCAACAATGTAGTTACAGGTTTTTCAAAGAATTTGTCAAGTAATGCAACGATTGGGTTAACAATTCCTACAAATACTTCATCACGGTATGGATTGCTCTTGTCAGCGAACTTTTCAGGAGTATCAACTGTGATGCCTGTTTTTACTGCGATTGTATTAAGAACCGGATAAAGTGCATTTTCGTAAATGCCTGTGTCAATAAGAAGTACGCCGATAATAGATGTGAGAAGTCTGAGTGATGTTGAAAGACCATTCATAAACTCATCTCTGTTGCCGGCTGAAACACCCCAGTTAATGCTTACATTGAGTGTTCCGTTGTCATTAACAGCATCGCTCCAGCTTGCAAGCTTCTTAAGTTTACCGCTGGCATTCTTAATATCTGTGTCTTTAATTCTTACAGCTAATGAGTCAGGAGAAATAAGTCCGTTAACTGCTTCGCTGATAAGATTGTATTTAGCTGAAACATTGTTTGCACCTGTGTATGAATAAGCGTACTTATCAGTAAGGTTTGCAACAAGTGATTCAATGAGTGCATAAGTTCTTACTACTACTGTGGTAAGTCCTTCATTTGTGTAGATATCCTTAGGGTTAACATTACCGTTAGAATCAGCTGAGCGTGAATCTTCACCGTTAAGGTAATATAAATAGGTATTAAGTAAATCTATTACTGCATTTGCTGAGTTAGCACCGATGTAATTTGAAAGTAATGAAATTACGCCGACAATAATATTATTTGTTTTGTTGATTGAATAGCCATTGATTCTTGAATCAGCAAGGAGAGATGACAATGCTTTATCAAGCTTTTCAATTGTGCTGTCAACACTCTTAACATCTTTGCTCTTATACGCTGAAATGTCAACTGATGAGTTAGAAGTTTGAACTGCCTGTGTAGGAGCAGTTGTTGTATTATTATTTGTATTATTATTTGTATTGTCAGTCTTCTTAAATGATTTAACAAGACTTTGAATTACATCTACAAGCTTGCTTACATTAGTAATAAGGAAGTAAGCATTGTTTTTATCAAGTCCGACAAATCCGCTTGCCTGCTTTTCAAATGTAAAGCTGTATTTGCTTTCACGGGTGATTTGGAAAATGCTGTTAAACAAGTCTGTAAGTGCGCTTGTTTCGCCAAATCCGCCGATTGACTGAAGAACACCTGTAATGAGAGGAAGGTTCTTTGCAAATGCGCTGTTGTCTGAATCAATAACATTGTTTACAAGACCGAGGATTGCATCAAGCCAATCTTCTACAAAGATACCAACGAAAGTATCGAAAATCTTTGTTGAATCAGGATTTTGAGCATATGACTTGAATTCAGTTACCTTTGTGTTAGAAACAGCGGTATAGGTTTTACCCGATACTGTAATTTCTTCAGTTTTAAATTTACCGTCGTAGCAGTATGTCCATGCATTTTTGCTGACACCGTACTTATCTGCTCCAAGGTCTTCCATAATATCGAAGAGCTGTGGAATAGCAACCATTAAGTTGTTAAGTCCGCTGTTAGCAATATTTCCGTTGTTATCTTTACCCTTAACTTGATTTCTGAGTGATGGGGTATTTACATAAGTGTCAACTGCTGTTGTAAATAATCCTGCAAGTTCGTTAATTACTTCTGCAAGTCCGGTTGCAAGCTGAGCGTTTGTGTCTGAAAGAACGCCTTTATCATCTGTAAATGCTTTCTTAAGAACCTTATCAAGTCCGCTGAGCTTAGCGTCCCTAAGTGCTTTATCGGCAATGTAAATTCCTGTGATGTAAGGAACTTTTGCTTCATATTTACTGTAAACAGTAAATTTAGCATTTGTCGGAGCTTTTGCAAGAGCTACTGAAATATCATTGCTTGTTACACCATTATATGTATAGTATGTAACATCTTCGGTATATTCAACTGTCTTTGCAGTACCGTTTTCATCCACTTCTGTTTTTGTCTTCTTTTCTGTTACAACTTTAGAAGTGATTTCGTTGCCTTTACTGTCAACAATCTTTTCATATTTAGTAACATATTCTGGTTTGCTGATAACAGTACTTGTTGTAATATTCTTTGTCGTAATTTTATCAAGTCCGCCTGATAAATCGGTATATTTGGTGATTTTGAAATTCTTTTCAGCACCGTTATTCCAATATGTACCGCCCATCTTGTCATAAGAACCGTCATTCTTGAGCCAATGCATAAGCAATGGAAGCATTTCATTAAGGTCCCAAGCAAGTGTGTCAATACCGATGTATGAGCCATAATCAGCAGTTAAGTCATAGAGAAGACCATCATGTGTGAAGTTATAAAGCATATTGTTTTGCTTGGTTTCACCTGATTTAGCACTGAAGAATATCGGTTCAAGTACTTCATTTACAAGAACAACAACAAGCGGAAGAAGATTGAATATTGTTTCAACCGGTGATTCAATAAGGTTAGCCCAAATATTGTAAGTTGCTTTGACAAGGTCAATTTTTGTTGAAGCAAGTTCGTCAAGAGCACCGTTGATAATATTACCTATTGTTGAACTCGGATCGAGATATGTGGAAATAATAGAGTTAAGAACTATATTTGTAAGCTGTGTACCACCGTTACCACAAAGAGCTGCAAGTGCATTGTTGATAACAGGCTGCTTTTGAGCGTCTGTAAGAGTTACACCTGTTGTATCAAGATGTTCTTTAACATAGTCATTGATAAACTTGCTAATATCCAAAGAACATTTGATTGAATTGTTATCATAAGTTAAGTCGTCAGACGCAGTGCTTATTTTTGAGCAAAAATAAGATGTAAGAGTTGACATATATGAATATTTAACCCATTCATTTAAATCTGCTTTTGAATAAGTATTGCCGGTATGCTTGTATGCATAAATACCGGTGTTAGGATCTGAATTTTCTGTATCTAAAAGAGTAGCATTTTGAATATAATCACTTGTTTTATTGCTTCTGTTGCTAATCCAGTTACCTGCAAACAAGTTGATAACCTTGTTACGCTGTTGTGCATCAGAGTTGTTATTCTTTCTGCTGTACATCTTCAAGAATGTAGCAAAATATTCAATAGTGGCTGTATCTCTGAGATTCTTAGGAAGAATGAAAGTTTTAGAACCGTCTGTATCATTAAACTTCATACTACCGTCAGCAAAATATCCGTTTATTGTTTCAGGGAAATTGTTATCTTGAGTAGCAACCAAGTTCAAAATTGAATACATCTGCTCAAGTTCATCATCTGTAAGGAAGAATTCATCTCCGTCTTGCCAGTAGAAGTTGAAGCCTGCAGGCATATCCTTATCAACTGCTTGATTTATATCTTCAAGTTTAAGTCCTTTAAAGTCAACCAATGCTCCCTTTAAAATATATTGAGCATAAGGAGCGTTTTGTCGTCCGCCGCCATTTACATCATCAACAAGTGAAGCGTATGATAATATGATATAAAGGCTTGTGATATAATCCTTTACAGATGACATTGATAATGCATCTGTGGATACACTATCTCTGGTGAGCATTTCGCTTACTGCAGTGTCAAGACTGTCGTATCCGAGAGCTTGAGCAAAGAATGGCTCAATCTGTGATAATAATCCGTCAACAGTTTTAAAAGTTTTAATACCGGTTGATTCAATGGTGTATGGGTCTCCGGTAGGAGATGTAACTTTTGGGTTCCATTGGTCATTAAAGAAATCTGAATCAGCAGAGAGTTTGAAATCTGCACCGCCGTCAACAGCAAGTCTAATGTAAGGCATGGTTCTTGCTAAGTTACCGCCAAACATATTTGTGAAAGTATCTGTTTGAGGTGAATATGCATAGTAAATACAATCAGCAACATCAGAGGCATTAAGATCAATACCAAAAACTTTATAGTAGTTGTTTAAGTAACTACATACTTCATTTACGGTTTTCTGCTGAGCTTCTGTGAGTGTGTAGGTTGCGGATTTAAGCTGTGAAAGGCTTGCCATCATAGATGTTTCGCCTATTCTTACATGTCCGCCGTCACCGTTGAAGTCCAACATATCTGTGATTGAAGAAAGTTCAACAGGTTTGATTTTACCATCTGCAACTTGATCGTCATATTGCTGTGCAATTGCAGGCAAAATATTATCAACAGCATCGGAAATATCAAAGTTAGTAGAAGTATTTGAATCTACTAATGTTGTTAAATACCACAAACCTTTGGTGTTGTATTTAATGTTAACATAGTGCTTGTGCTGACCTGTTGAGTCAACAGTGATTTTTTTGATTGCTTTACCATCAAGGTTGCGATCGCCTGCACCATAAAGAATATCTTCAAGTGCTTTCTTTGTTTCTTTGTTTGCAGAAATGTTGCTTACACCGTCATAAATGAGCTTATGGCACATACCTGCAAGCTGGAAGAAATTGATGTCGTCACTGAAATTGTTGAGGTAGTCATAATTGCTTACATTTGATGATGATTCACCAATAATGTCTGTGACAAATTCCGATTGGCTTGTAGATACAGCCATTTTGCCGACAGCATTGATAAGCGTAGGCTGAAGTGCCTGCAACATCTCAGGAAGAGTCGTATTCTCCTTAATTGATTCTTTCTGGTCTTTAGTCAACTTGTCTGAAGTTGTACCAAGACTGATTGCCCCTTTGTTATAGACTACTTTTGAAATTGCGTCTATACCCATGAGAAGGGACGGAAGCTCATCTGCCAAACCGTTGACGGTTTTATATGCGGATGAAGCATTAACGCTGGAAGTGTTCCACAATGGGTTGTCATTACTGTTTTTTGCAAATGCAGTAAATCCAACCGAACAAGTGGTCACGACCATTACCACAGCTAAGAAAAAGCTGAGTATTTTTTTGCTCGTTCTCATATAAATTTTCTCTCCTTTACAATATGATTTACGAACTTTGTCGTATGGTAACGCATTTTGGATTATGCGCCGAGCAGTATTTGTTTATTACACAGTTTCTACACAAAAACTGCTTTTTAGGCGCAGGATATCCACACGCGTATTAACAAATACAATATATTTATATCAAATAAAATCTAATAAGTCAATAATTTTATAACATATTTTGAATTTATTGTGAATTTTAACATATTTTGCGTTTTGAATTTGACAACGGAGTGCTTGTAAATGGACTTAATCGGAAATTATGTCTAACAAGCGTCGATTTTATTAAGAACAACTGAAAAACGGATAAAACAGAGAAAAAGTGCATTAAAAATTTTGCAAAATGTAAAGCTTCAGCCCTTTACAAATGTAAAAATTGTGTAAAGTATTGTTGCTTTACTCACCGTGAAAAGCTTATTTTTCTCCTTAAAACTATTAACAAATTGTAAAATTTTCGTAAACTAATTGTGCAGAGTGACAAAAAAACGAAGTCGTTTTTGGCTAAAGTTACAAAAATGAGGATTGTAGGTTTAATTTATTGACTTTCGGGTGGCCGTATGTAATAATTATAATGTGTTTAAAGCACATATTGCGCCAATTTAATGCTGTGGCTTGTAATGAGCCTTCATTCTAATTCAGATTGCCTGATGGTCAGAGATTGCGACGGGCATTACGCACAATATGTTAACACTTCACTTTAAATTTTTTAAAATTTTACGGAGGTAAAAAATGAAAACGAAAGCAAAAAAATTTTCCCATAAGCTGCTTGCGTTGTTTATGGCTGTTCTTATGGCTGCTTCTTGCTTAACATGTGCATTTTCAGCTCACGCTGCACCTGTTAGTTCAGAAAAGCAGTATACAGATGACGCGTTAGAATATAACGACCTTGCTTGGAATATTCTTTCTGACGAACAAGCCGCAACAGCATTGCTTGACTATGCGGACCTTATGCTTCCTACAGTTGCTCCAACAGTTTACAACCTTCTTGCAAATCTCCCATCCAGCGTTACAGCTTATATGACATGGGATGCCGCTCAAAAGCATCTTAATATCAACGCGTTCGGTATTATTAAATATACCTTAACAGTTAAGCTTGACAGCGTTGATGATGTAATGCTTACACTTGAGAGTGTTGCAGGTCTTCTTTCTAAGTATGGTAGTTATGTTGGTGACGCAGGTAACATTCAGCTTAAATCATTAGCTTCAAGTGATGCCAGCAAGAATTTCTGGCATGTTACAAGAGAAAACTATTCATCAACTGAGATTGTTAAGAGAGCTCTTGCTCTTCTTCAAATCAACTCAGCTGACTATGCCGGTAAGGATGTACTCGGTCAGGTATTAAGAGGTGATTTCAACCTCGGTGTTCTTAAGAGTGCGGTTAATATCTACAAGCTTCTTGCAGGTCCATTAGGCTTCAGCGATGAAAGTTATGCTAAAAACCTTGTTTATAACATTGTTCAGCAGCTTATTTTCAACTATACAAAATGGTATACACAGGATGAAATCAATGATTTCAAGAGTGGCAAAACTCAATGGGTATATGATGACCAGCTTTTCGATAAGCTCTCTACCGAGCTTCTTCAGAAGATAAGCGTTCTCGTTACATATAACCAAGAATATAATGAAAAGAACGAAGATGGCTCACTCAAACCTATCCAGGATACATCAGCTACTCGTTATCTTGAAATCAAGGCTGAAATGAATAAGTCAGGCTCGGATTATGCAGCAGCAGCTGCTAAACTCGGTTATGACCCTAACCTTGTATATTCAAGCGAATTTAAAGATGATGACGGCAATCCGCTTAATGTTCTTCTTTTTGCTTATGGACATCCGGATGCAAACGGTTATGCAACAGAGCAAACAACAAAGCTTACATTTAAGCCAACCGATTCTCTTTTCAAATTAGGTTATACAGCACTTGATCTTGCTTGGGATACAGTTCTCAAGGGTACAGTCAAGCTTCTCCATGTAAACACCCAGGGTGACAGAAATCTTGATAATGCATACTATTATTATTTCGACAAAAAGGGTGAATGGAATTCAAGCGATATTGCTTCTAACTATACTCAGGCAAAGATTAACGAATGGGCTGAAGCTAATTACGAAGCTTATGGCGATAAATCAGCAGATGACTTTATTGCAAAAGCTAAGGAACAGCTTTCATTTGACCGTGCAGCTGCTGAAACATCAACAGGCAAGTGGTCAGATATTGATGAAACAAAGCTCTTTGCTAAGTTAAGATACAGCCCTCTTGCTGACTACGGTTTCAATATGCAAACAGGTCCTATCAACCTTTACTTTGCACAAACCGGAACAAAGAATATTGACGATTTCTTTAAAAATGAATATTCAAATTACGGTTCAATGGTAGCAGGCTTTAACGATGCACTTGTTGCAGCAGTTAATGATTTGTTCCCACAAAGAGATAACATTATCGGCAATCGTCCGGAAATGGCAAAATCTAAAACAACAAAGGCAGACGGTGTTGAATCAATCAATGATGCAACAATCAAGAAAATCACTTCAACACTCGTTGGCAATGCACTTAAGATGGTTCAGTACACAGCAGATGCTACTGACGCTAACATCCTCAAGGCATTCTATGATGCTAACGGTACTGATGCTGTTCTTTCAGAAGCAAATCTTGAATCAGCAATGGTTCCTATGCTTGTTGCTTGTATCGGCCAGGTTAACCTTGGTGCAGGCAAACTTCAAGATATTATCCACCCAGCAGAATGGGATGGTTGTAAGGATGCAGAAGCAGTTGCTTATGTATGCCTTAAAGAATACTTATCATACGTACTTCCTAATAAGGATTATTCATCACTTGTAAATGTAGCCAATGACGGTACAATCAACGCAACACTTGAAGGTACAATTCTTCCTATGGCTCGTGATGCAGTTGCATATGTACTTGAAGGATATGTTCCTGTAACATACAAAGGCAAAACTTGGAAGACAGAAAACGAAGATGTTAATTCAAGTGCTACAATTTTTGACCTCTTGAATTCAGTAATTCTTTACTACGGTGGAGATTACTCAATGAAGAAGGCAACTAACTCAGGTGAAAGAGCAATGGGTGTTGCAGCTCTTCTCGGTATTTGCGATGAAAAAGGTAACAGTGCTCTTACAAATAACCTTTGGGAAAATATTGATAAAATTGCTAACAAGTTCCTCCCTATTCTTGGTACACTCCAAGGCAAGGAATACGGTAAGTTCGATTCACATGATCTTATCTGGAACGATGTAGTTCTTTCAATTCTTAATATTTCTGATAAGAAAGACAGCGGTTTCTGTGGCGTATCTAATTTCGTTTACAAACTTATCACAATCGTATCTGCTGAACCGATTCAGTCAAAAGGTTTTGTAAATACTGTTTATGATTTGCTTGCTGACCTTATCAACGGTCTCTTCGGTAAGCGTTATTCTTCACAGCCGCAGGATTTCACAACCATAATTCCTAAGTCAAACGGTGACAACAAGCCATTTGATGATTTACTTCAGGTTAAAACTATTGCAGGTACCGGCGGTACTGACCTCGGTGCAATCCAAAAGGCTATTTGCAACTTTGTTGAATTCACCGGTTATGGTGCAGACAGCACCAAGGGTGATGCCGGCAAGTATGGCGATTCAGTAATGAGAGGTATTTTCTTTGCTCTTTCAGCAGTTAACTCTTTCGTTCCTGAAGCTATCACTCCAATCGGAACTCAGCAGCTTAAGACTGCTTCAGCAAGCTTTGCTACACCTTCTATGAAGACAACAGCAGGCGGCGATTGCAGCGATACAGTTTCATTTACAAATAACTGCACAGGTCTTAACCGTGCATATATCTCTAATGGACAGCTTGTTCAACTTTCTCGTTACTATTACAAGCTTAAGTCAGCTACTTATATTGGCAGTAACAACGAAAAAACTGATATTACATCTCAACTTAAATCAGGTCTTATTGCTCCTAACGAAACAATAGTAACACCTAAACTTCCTATTACTTTCGACTCAGCAGCAGGAGAATCTAATGTAGTTGAAGTTCAGTTTGTATACGACATCGTACTTAAAGATGGCACAGTTGTTGCAGCTGATAACAATGTTTCAGCTTATAAGTATATGACAACCGCAACAGGTTGGAAAGAAGCTATGTATAATAGTAACAAGCAGTTCCAGCATGATACAAATAAAGCTGATCAAACAGTTGGTGTTGAGGGTGCTTATGTAAAATCAACATCTACATTTAGTAAGGATAATACTCTTCTTGCTAACTATCCTGAATACATGGTACTTGATTCATCAAACCTTGCTGATATTTCTACATATTCAGTTAGATATAGAAGTAACAGAAATAAGATTTTGACCGGTTCAAAAGCAGTTGACGGTATCTACTTCTATGATGAAGATTCAAATTATCAGTCAAACACACTTGATGCAAATAATGTTGTAACAAAGTATGATAAAAATGCTGCTTATACAACAGTAAACATCACAAGTGAAAACGCTATCCCTGCTTGGGATAAGACAAACGGTAACCTTCTTAAGTATAATATGTATGACTACCGTGTTGAAACTACTCCTGGTTCAGGTGAATTCGGTGAATGGAACCGTAACGAGGTAACAGAAGCAACAGCAGGTAACAGCGATAAAATTACTTATTATAAGGGTTACACAAGCGATGAAATCGAAGCAGTTAAAGCTCAAACTAACCCTGATGGTACCACAGCTGCAAATATTAAGGCTATTCAGACAAGAACTCATGTAGTTTACACTCTTTCTGAAGCTATTGCTAAGAATATTATCGCAGGTTACCATGTTGGTGACGGTGATATTTACGAATCAGTTTATTTGCAGAACAATGGCGGTCAGATTAACTACGATAACCTCTTCAACATTGTTTCAATGGGTAACACCAAAGTTCCTGGTTTCTACATTGAAAGTGAGAAGAAGCAGATTCCAAATGCATCTGCTCTTGAAGTTCAACCGTTCCGTTATGATGGTGAAACCAACATTCAAGGCGGCGAATATCCGGTTGATATGTGTATCTACAATGGTTCTAAGTCAGCTTATGCTCACTTTACTATCCTTGTAGGTGATACCAGCCAGCTCAGCGGTATGAATACTGCTTATGATAATTTGGCATCACTTGTATCACAGTATAAGTCTTCAGACTTTACTAACTCAACTGTTTTCGAGCAAGCTAAGCAGGCTCTTCTTAATGTACTTTCTATTAAGTCATCTGCTATGACAGTTGCTTTTGCACAGAGCATTAACAATAAGACTCAGCTCACAGCAACAACTAAAGAAGTTACATCAAAGTTTGGCGATTTAGCTTATGTTCCTTATACAAAATCTGCTCCAACAGTAACATCTAAAGGAAAAGAATATACAATTCCAAAGGATGTTTTGGCTAACGCTTATGTTGGTGGCGAAGCTCTTGCTGACGGTTCAGGTAAGGTCGGCGGTGTTGCAGGCGTTTACTACTTCGATGCTGCAGGTACAATGCCAATCTATTCACCATTAGCTCTTTCTGATGATAATGGAAAGGTTCGTACAACAGACCAAGCCGGAATCAAAGTAATTAAGAATGCAGATGGTAAATACTATCTTGCTAACTCAGTTGTTTATGAAACAACTTGGGACAATGCTATTACCACAAATGGTAATCCTTGCCAGATGCCTACTAAAACTCAGGCAACTGACTCACAGGGCAATCTCCTTTACAACCAGGTTCAGTATGTATACCGTGATGCCGATGGCAAGAAGGTTAACTCAAATGAAGATTGGTCATGTAAGTTCCCTGTAACAGATTATACTATCGTTCCTAACGAAGTTAAGTCTGACGGTTCAATCGTTGATAACCGTGGTGCTGTTGCAAAGGCTGTTGATAGAATCAACTATGTAACAAGCATTATGAATGATACACTTAAGCCGGCTGCAGATAATGCATTCAAAAACATTTCTGTTGCAAGAACCGGTCTTAATGACACAAACTTTAACATCTTAACATTCTCTAAGATGACTGACATTGCCAGAAACATTGAAAAGAACTTTACTGTTGATCTTGAATATCATTATGATAAAGTTGTTTTAGGTGCAGATGGCAACCCGGTAATTGATGAAGCTACCGGAGAGGCTAAAACTGAAGATGCAGTTAAGAAGGAATTAGGCGTTTCTCCTGCAAGTGCAGCATCAACTGTACAAAACTGCATTGACAACGGAAAGTCTTATACTTATGTAACTCATTCATCACTTTCATCAGCAGCAGTAGCTGAATATACCAGACTCTTCAATATCTTCGCAAGCGCAGCTGTTGAGCGTGGTTACCAGGGCGCACAGCTTGAAAAAGAAATCAAGTGTGCATCAGGCAACATCTATTCAACTCTTACTGCTACTAAGGCTGTTTATGCTGAAGACGGTAAGACTGTAACAACCGAAGCTTCAGTTTCAAAGACAACAGGCGCAAACGCTCCTCGCTTTGGTAAGTGGGATGCTGAAGGTAAGCTTGTAAACGATGGTTCTTACTCTGCAGAATCATGGACCAGATATGTCAGAGCTCTTGCAGCAGCAGTTGCTCTTGCACAGTATGGTCACGGCGATTATGCTCATAAGGATCCAGCTAACTTTGTTCTTTCTGATAAGAAGGGCTACGATGCTTCACTTACAAATATCTACACTGTTGATACAGAACTTCAGGCTGCAGAGATTGCTCTTGCTCCTGCTGAAACTACAAACAGCACTGTAACAGTTAATGCTGTTGAAGGTGCTACTGTAACAATCAATGGAAATGCTTACGCAGCTCCTGTTTCAGTAGAAACCGGCTCAACAATCACAATTGATGTTAAGGCAGCTGAAGGTTACCAAGTTGTTAATGAACTTACAATCAACGGTGAAAAGGTAACAGTTAATGCATTCCCTTATGAATATAAGGTTGACGGCGATGTAACAATCGCTCCTTCAGTTAAGCAGGCAGCAGCTGATACAATCACTGTAAGCGGTAAGGTTCTTATTGCAACAAATGTTGACGGTACTGAATCATCAAAGGGTATTGGCGGCATTGATGTAGTTGCTAATGGCGAAGTAGTTGCTACTTCAGCAAGTGACGGTTCATTTACTGCTACTGTTCCTGTTGGTACAACATCACTTACCGTTCAGAGAAAGAATGTAACTATTAACAGAACTGTAACACTCAGCGGTACAAAAGATATTTCAAATGCAGAAATTCCTGTATGTATCTGTGATTACAACGGCGATAAAACAGTTGACTCTCTTGATACACGTACATTCCTCACCGCATTGAATGGTGAATACGATTTATATTGCGATTTCAATGGCGATAATTCAGTTGATGCTCTTGATACGCTTACTTTTGTAATATTCTACGGTAATGCAGTTAAGTATGCTCCACGTGCTCTCGACTAATTAAATTAAATCATATCAGGGGTAGCAATACCCCTGATATGTAACCGTTTATTATAATGGTTACTTTATTTACAAATTTGATATGATCGGGTAATCCCCGTTTATATACCGGCCCTGTTTTTAGGGTTGGGAGGTTAAAGGCGATTGCGTTTAGTCACTGTTTATCCCTGATATTACAATATCATTTCTTCAAAGCTTGCTTTTACGCTTTTGCGTTTTTATAACCGAGGTTTGATTTGGTGTTGTATGCGCTCTCGTCTCTCCCTAAATTTTATTTACTTGGCAAGGAGGTAACACCTATGCAAAATGCATTTGTTAAAAAGAGAATAGGTGCTGTAATTGGTACACTTACTTTCTTGGTGCTTATTGCACTTTTCGTGTGCCTTCCTAATACTTCATACGGTGCAACTATTGGCAGTGAAAAGCCAAATATTTATTGCACTTATACAGACTCTGACGGAAAACAATATGACGGTGATGAATTGCCTGCCGGTACTTACGATGTAAACTTCTATTTAGAAGGTGTTTCCGAGTTATCGGTTGTGCAGGTAACTGCAAAGTACAGTGCAGATGCTACTGTTGACACAGCGGCAAAGCCACTTCTTTCTGATAATATCGCCGGCATTTCGTCAATGGGAACTATTACACAAAATTCAAATTTGGTGTTTGGCTTTGTTTCTGATTCTGACTCTTGTTCAGCAATCAATAGTGATGGCACATTGCTTGCAACTTTTTCAGTTGCTTTTGCTAATAAATGTGATGCATCAAATGTAATTTCAGTTTCAACCAGCCCGAATGAGACTTTTGTTTTAACAGATTATAATGATGGGCTTAAGGATGAGTATGCTCTCGTTAACCAAGCCGATGATTATGATGGTTCTTTGTATCTTATGGCCTGTGATGTTTCACCGAAAGGGCCGGGTTGTGATATAACAGGTAAGATTGCTATTGCTACATCGCTTGATGGCTCACAGTACAATAAAGGTATTGGCAATATAAATCTTACAGTCAAAGCTGCCGATGGCTCAGCCGTTGCCACAGCAGTTACAGATTCAAACGGCGATTATACACTTGCCGATATTCCGGTGGGTGAATACACAATGTTAATTAGTGGTGAAACCACTATTGACAGAAAGGTTACATTGATAGTTTCCGAATCAAAGACTGTTGATACTGTCGCAGTATGCATTTGCGATTATAATCATGATAGTGATGTCGATTCACTTGATACACTTGATTTTTTAACTGCATTTAATAATTATAATGTAACATGCGACTTTAATGGAGATGGCATTGTTGATGCCATAGATACATTGACTTATTTGACATTTTTTGGTAATAAGATTCAATATTCAAATGTAACCTTGCAATAAATAGGGGGAAAGAAAATGAATAAAACTTTCAAAAAGGCAATTGCTGTCATTTTGTCAGTTCTTATGGTTGTTTTATCAGTACCTTTCACAGCACTTGCAGCACCTGGCGATTATGAGCCAAACGCTAAAATGTATTTCGGTACATTCGTTGAAAATAATGCAAGCGGCTATACTGATTATTCAACCTGTGGCACAGGCTCAGAAAAGTTCGACTCTGCAGCTTCACTTTACGGTGCACCTGTAGATTATACTTATAAAGTTGTTGATGGTAAAAAGACATCAGGTACTCTTTCTATCAACAAGGATAAGGCAAACACATTCAATGCTGCTATTGAAAGTCCTTATGAAGTGCTTTCAAAAGATATTCAGCTCGGTGTTGGTGATTATTTCACAATGACATTGAATGTTGAAAATCTTACCACACTCTCAGCATTATTAGCACAAATTCAGTTCAGTGATTCTATTGAGCCTGCCGGTATTTATTCTTATAAATCAGGCAGAAAGACAGTATATAAGCTCGGTACTGAATCTGAAAGAGCAGCTGCTAAGGGTACTTGGGAAGATGGTAAAGGTGGTACAAACTTCTTACCATTATATTCAATGTGTAAAAATGGTATTGATAAGGATGTTGTAAATAACGATCTTTGTCAAAAATCTGCAATTATTGCAAACAATGAAGACGGTAAGATGAATGTAATTAACTATGCATTTGCTTGCCCAAATGTTGATATTACCGGTATATCAGATCCTGACGGTTTATTTGTAGACCCTACAACAGGTGATGCATCAGGTTATACTTACACAAATTCAGCTCCTGTTGCTACATTTGTATTTAAGATTGTAACTGATGACCCAATCGAATTTAGTCTTTACAATTCATCAAATATTAAGAGCTTAGCTTGTGTTGTAAACTATAGTGATGGTACACTTCTTAGCAGACTTACAACTTACGCTAAGAATGTATATAATGAAGATACCAATACTAACGATGGTGATACAGAACATCCTGGTTCGAAAAAGTTCACTTTCATGGGCTTCAATGAATTTAGAGAAGCTCCTAAGCCATCAACTCACACAATCACATTTACAACTATTGGTGGTGAACTTACCACTCAAACTGTAAATGATGGCGTAATGCCAACAATTCCAGATAACACAGCAACAACAAAACCTGTTGCTTCTGATTCAACTCATCACTCAGTAACAAGTTACAAGTGGACACCTGAAGTTGTAGCTGCAACAGCTGATGCTGCTTATACTGAAGAAGCAGTAGTAACAAACCCTGAATGTAAATTCGTAGTAACTGACCATAAGGACGCTACTTATAAAGAAGCAGGTTATGATGTTTACACATGTACTGAAAATTGTGGCAATACTTATACAAACCCAATTGATAAGCTTGTATGTGACCACGCTGATACAAAGGTTGTAAACGCTACTAAACCTACAATCAACAATCCTGGTAACACAGGTGATACAGTATGTAATGTTTGCGGCGAAACAATCGAAACAGGTACTGTAATTGCTCAGCTTAACGGTAATGATTACAGAGATGCACTCAAGGCTGCAAAGGATGTTGACGCTTCTAAGTATACAGCAGATTCTTATGCTAAGGTAACAGAAGCACTTGCTGCTTATGATGAAGCAACAGTTGGTGCTTACACATCACAGGAAGATGTAGACGCTGCAACAGCTGCACTTAAAGCTGCAGTTAAAGATCTTGTAGCTAATCCTACAACTGAAACTTATACTTATAACTTCATTGACGGTACATCTAAACCTCTCACTGTTAATAAGGGCGAAACACCTGAAAACTTTGCTAACACTCCTGCTAAGGTTACCGATAATAAGAACGGTACTCATACAACAACAACTTATACATGGTCACAGGATGGTTTTGTATTTACTGAAGTTGGTAGCGACAAAGTAGATGATTGTAAACTTAAATACGAAACCGTTACTCAGCCTACAATTAAGGTAGAAGGTTCTAAGACAGCTGCTTGCCCTGATTGTGGTTATGTATCAACACTTCCGATTGATAAGCTTAACGGTACAGAATACTATAATGCACTTGAAGCTGCACAGAATGTAAAAGCTGATGAATTCACAGAAGCTTCTTATGCAAAGGTAACAGCAGCTCTTAAGGATTATGCTCAGGCTACAGTTGAAGCTTACACAACACAGGAAGATGTAGACGCTGCAACAGCTGCTCTTAAAGATGCAGTTGCTAAGCTTGATGCAGGTGTAGTTGTAACAGTTGCTTCAACAAAACTTGGCACAACAACTCTTAACGGTGCTGATGCTACAAACGGTGCTAACGCAAGACTTGCAGTTGGTGACGATGTAGTTCTTACTGCTAAAGCTAATAACGAAACAGGCGAATTCGTAGGTTGGAAAGTTGGTAACAAGATTGTTTCTGACGAAGCTTCATTTGTAACATATGCAACAGCTGACATCACTTACGAAGCTGTATTTGCTGAAAAGGCTGATACTTCATTTACAGTAGTATTTGTTGACCCATACGGCAATGTAATTGATACTCAAACTGTTGATAGCGCAGCTGATATTACAGTTCCTACTGAACCTGTATTCCCTGGTTACACATTCACAGGTTGGTCAATGACTCAAGAACAAATCAGCAAACTCACAGACGGTGCTACAATCTATGCTCAGTACAAGAAGGACGATGTTGCTAAGTATACAGTAACTGCTAACGATGGTGCTACAATCACTGTTAACGGTGCTGAAGTAGCTAGCCCGGCTCAAGTTGCTTATGATACTAAGGTTAGTGTTCATAAGGATGGTGCTGAAGCTTGGAAGTTAGCTGACGGTACAGTAGTTGGTTATGGCGATACTTACACATTCTTCTGCGGTTCTGATATTGAACTTACACCTGTAATGACTGCAGTTCAGCAGAAAACAACAGTTAAGATTCTTTCTGCAACACCAATTGAGGGTACAGTTAAGGTTTCATTCTTGGCAACTCGCAATATTGCTCCTGGCGAAACAGTAGTTAAGCAGGGCTTTGTATATGGTAAGAATTTAGCTGATTCTGAACTCACACTTGATAATGTTGGCAATAAGGGTGCAGACGCTAATGCAGGCACTGTAAAGATTCTTTACAACAAGAATTCAGCAGAGCAGATTGCTCTTGACTATGGTCTTTCAAAGAAAGATGGTAAGATTTCTGCAGTAGCATTTGTTATTACAAAGACTGCTGATGGCACATTAAAGCCAACTATGTCTAACATTGAATCTTACACTTATTGATAACAAATTATAATTTATTGATGCTTTTGCCTCTGCCTAATCGGCAGGGGTAAGGCACCGGTAAATTTGGGAGGAAAACCAATGAAAGAGCTTTACACAAAGCCAATGTCACAGATTGATGAGTTCAAGACTTATGATGAGGTTTTAACAGCATCTTATACTGGTGGAAATACCGGTATTGACCATGGTACTGATTTAGACTAAAATCTTGACATTGAAATAAAGCTTTAGGAGACGGTAGAAATACCGTCTCCTTTTGCTTTTTATAAACTAATAAAATATAGGTGTAAGCAGCATAAGATTTTGGTTGACATAAAACAAAGCCATCGGTTAAAACCCGATGGCTTTTATACTGTCGATAAACTGATTTAAAAGTAATACAAAATCTGACGCACTGCTGTACGACAGATTTTGAGAGGCGGAGCAAAATTCTCGCCCATAAACAAAAAGGAAATAATTAAAACAGGGCTCTTATAAGAAACAAAGATACTACAAAACAGTTCCCCGAACTGTTTTTTTCAAATTCTTTGCTCTCGGTGTTCGCAGAATTTGGAACTATGGGGTCCCTAAAAAGCGTAAGCTTTTTGGGGAAAAGGAGAAAGGAATAGAGTGTTTATTATGAATTTCAAAGAAATTCATTCAAACACGGAATTGCTTTTGACGCGTCACAGGTTCGAGCAGAATTCTCACCCATAAACAAAAAGGAAACAATTGAACAGGGCTCTTATAAGAAACAAAGATACTACAAAACAGTTCCCCGAACTGTTTT
>OBHU01000633.1_pt1 | contig 24771 bp, 28 predicted proteins | sample 1519071 | NCBI WGS metagenome assembly OBHU01 (sample SAMEA2452135, study PRJEB22498) | human gut metagenome
TACTTATATTTTATTAAAACTTTATTGTAAAACTACATTAAAATGATACAACTTTATTATAAATGATATACTTTTATTACAAATGATACAACTTTGTTATAAACCTGCAATTAAATTATTTAAGCGAGGAGCAGATAAAATTATCATTTTTTCTAGCGTTTTTTTCAATTTTGTAGTAATATATTCTTGATCGTTGATCACATAAACCACCCTTTCATTTGTGTTTTTGGTTTGGTAGATTTATTTTACAATGAAAAGGGTGGTTTTTCTATTAAATTTTTCTTGATTCTTATCAAATTTCAATAAAGTAAATATTTGTATATAAACTGTCCGTAAGTCAGGCAAAATACCACAAAGTGGGCATGATGCAACTACTTTCTTATAAATCATTAATACTGTTAGAGTATATATTTGAAAAATCTATAGATGAACTAATCTCATCTATTTTTTCCTGAGATGTACCAAGATATCTTTGAGTTGTACTTACACTTCCATGATTTAAAAGTGTTTGGACTAATAAAATATCATTAGTTTTATTATAAACATAATTAGCAAAATATTTTCTAAAGCTATGACTACCAATATTGGTATAGCCTAAATAATCACTAACTCTTTTTAAATGTTGTTGAATATTTCTTGCAGTACAATTTATTAAATAATCATTTCTTCCTATAGAGTTATCTATAGCATAATCATTTATTATATTAATAAGTGAAGGATTTATTTTTCTCCATTGTAATTTATTAGTTTTTTTCTCCCTAATCTCAATCCTTCCATTCTTTATACTGGAAAGTTTAAACTTTACTATATCACTAATACGTAATCCAATAGTAGCTTCCATAGTTAATGCTAATGCTACCTTTTTATTTGGTTTACAATGACATAAATTTCCTGTAGCATCTGTATAAGTATAGCCATTTAATATGTAAAAAATAATATTATTATATTCCTCTTCAGTGAGAGGTCTTTTAGCTTTTCCTTTTACTTTGTAACTATTAACTTTTACATTAGTATCTTCCTTCTTATTGGAGGAATTATCAGAAAGAACTTCTTTTAATTTAGGCTCTGCATTGCTAAGTATTTCTTGTAATTTATCTGGATTTGTAAGTAATGAATTTATTAATTCAAGTGCAATATTATCATTCAATATTAATTCATCTCCTTATAGCAATTAAATAACTTTATTTTTAAGACTTCGCATTTTTAAAAATAAAACTTCGTTTAATTTTATTCTAAAGTATTTTTACTGAAATGTAAAGAGCCATAAATGGCTTTATTACTAACTTTTAAATACAATGCAGATTTAGACTTCGTATTTTAGGTAAAATGCGAAGTCTTTGAAATAGAAGAGGATATTTAGTATATTTATTGCTTGAAAGGGGATTACAAAAAATATGAATTTCAAATTTTATATTTCTTATCAAACTAGCAAAACTACTTTTTACTTATTTTTAAAATTTAATTTTTCTCAAAACACAAATAGATTGCTGTAGAATTAATTTGATCATGAAATGGCTTAAACAACTTTGTGTTGATTTATAACAAAGTTTGATCGAAATTTTAAAAAATATTGTATTTAAAATAAAAGTATACTTATATTTTATTCAAACTTTATTGTAAAACTACATTAAAATGATACAACTTTATTATAAACCTGCACTTTGTTATAAACATACATTTGGATTATTTTGTTTAATAATCTTGACGATATACTCTAATTAGAGTATAATTGGAGTATAATATATTTAAATTAATTTAAATGTTGAAAATTTTTTGAATGATATTTTCTCTTAAAGTTAAAAGATTTAAGCAATTTAGAATCAAATTTTAGAATTACTTAAAAAAGGTAGGTGAATATAAATGAGAAAGATAATATCTTTTTTAAATGCTTTTAATGATATTGATTTTTCTCTAATGAAAAAGAAGAAAAAGTATATTGAGGGAATAATTGTAGTATTGTGTTTGTTATTTTCAATAAACTTGAAAACATATTTACAATCATATGACAATATTACTGTTATTATATTATATTGCATGTTTATCTCAATTTTAGAAGTATTACTTTTCATTTTAAGTTGTTTATCTTTCCCTATGTTGATATCTGCTATTTCATATTGTAGAGATAGCATAAAAAATTTAGTTTTTGTAATTGAATATTTATTATTTTTTTATGGTTCTCTAAGGATATTAGTATTTTTATTATTTAAAATCTAACTCAGTAAAAAAACAAAGAATATATAATTTATCAGGAGGATTTATTTAAATGCTTTATTCAGTAAATGAAATCATAAATTTGACCAATCAAAAAAGAGGTACTGTAGAGTCATTTCGAGATGAACTTCTTAGTCAAGAAATAATAAAAAATAACCAAAGCTTAGATGATAGAGCTTTTCAAGTTTTTAAAAATTCAATAAAATATAAAAGTCAAGATAATATAACATGGAAAATTGCAATGAAAAAAGCAATTCAACAAGAGTATGGTTCTGAATTAAAACTACCATTTAGATGGGTTTCAAGTATAATTATAAAAGATATCATTTGGAATATAAATAATAATAAAAATTTTTCAGTTCAAGATATAAATGAATTAAGTATGAACAAAGACGAATATCATATACTTTTTGAAGTAATGATTGATAATTTTAAAGAATTAGGAAGGGACTATGAAGATTATAGAGATAGTTTTGGAACTGATTGTAATGGAAATCTTACTTTCAAATGTTCAGGAGAAGATTATTGCTATTATATACTTGGTAAATGGAATCATATTACTCAAGAAGAAGATATTCATGTATTTTTTAATGAAGGAAAAAATTTCAATATAATGAGATGCAAACATATTTGTGGAGGAAGTGCTGAAAAAGGAATTCTTAAAGAATTAAAAGATGCATGTAATTATAAAATCTATAAAAATAAAGAATAAAGGAGAAATTAAAAAATGATAAAAATACCACAATCTGAATTAGAAATAATGAAAGTTATTTGGGCGTTTAAAGAAGAGTCAGTTTCATCCAAAATGATTACAACAAAGCTTGAAGAAATAAAAGGATGGAAAAGAACAACTACTTTAACTTTACTTTCAAGATTAGTTGAAAAAGGTTTCTTAGAAGCTGATAAAACCAGAAGACTTACTTATTATACAACTAATGTAGGAGAAGAGGAGTACAAGCTTTTTTCTATTAAAAATTTTGCAAAGGATGTTTTTGATAAAGATATAGAAGATATGAACAAATTAAAAGAAATTGCTAAATTGATAGGAAATAATTAATATAATAAGGTCTTAGAAAATAAACTTTATAAAAGATATTTATTATTAATAAAGATGAATTTAATTGTAAACTAAATTCATCTTTATTCTTATTGTAAAAGCTATATAAATAGGAGGCAAATAATAATTTTATGAAAAGAGATAAAAAAGATATAAAACAATATAAAAATTTAACAGTTATTAAAAAACCAGCTCCAGCAACTGAAGATACCCCTCAAAGAAGTATACTTATGGTATATTGGGAAATTGAAAGCCTATATAATACTGATTATAACCTAACAATAGAAGAAATCATGAATATATTAAAATGTAGTAGAGGTTGGATTGAAAAAATTATTTGTAAAGAGGTTAAATATATTTATATTTCACAAAAGATATATAATATATTATATAGTATTTGTTGGAGGTATGAAGAATTAGATATAAATTTTATTAAAAAGATTGGAAAGGCTAAATATTTCTTTAGTAGAGAGGATTTTTTTAATTGGTTATTAAAAAATACTGTTGCAGAACGCCAAACAATAGTAATAGATTTAAAAAAATATACTGATAATATAGAGGCATTTGATAAAGCTCTTGAAGAGGTTAAAAAAGCTGATGTATTTCAAAGAGAACTTAAAATTAACAAACTGTACAATACTCTTAATAAAGAAGGTAAAAAGCTTATAAGTAAGAGGGTTTATAGTGACAAAAGAAGCTTAGTAAAGGCTAAAAAGTTAAAACTAGAAAGTGTAGATGATATACCAAAAATGTTCATAAGTATTAAAGTATTAAAGAATATTTATAAAAATAATGAAAGTGCTTATAGATATCTATTTAAAGCTGGGTATATTAAATATACTATATATGACAGTATTGTAAGATTTGATGCTGAATATAAAAAAGTAAATGGAGAATATCCAATAACTGTAGATTATAATATATATGATTCTTTAAATGATAATTTAAAATAAAGTTTATTATACATTTATTTGATTCCATTCTCTGCTAATAATCTGCCTATTTCATAAAGTGCCCCTAATTCAAACCTAGATACTTTATGAAGAATTGAATGATCACTTTGTTTTTTAAAATAAACTCCATCAAAATACATATAATCATATGTTGGTGTCAAATCATATGTTTCGTTTGGATATATTGAGCCTTCTCCTTTTAGAATTCCAGATAAAGCAGAATGGTTTCCATTATAAATAATTGTTAGTCCAATAGGATATATATATACTGAAAAATGATTTAATTTATCATATTGAAATTTATTCCCAACAATATTTCCAATATTATATAAAGCTCTTAAAAAACGTTCTTTATTCCATGCACATAATAGAACTGCATCTCTTTTTAAGTCAACATAAATGTTACTTTCGCCTATTTCAAAACTTTTGGTGTTATCAAGTAACTGATTATGAGTAATATATCTTCCAATATCTTTATAAAGTTCATGAACAGTTGTTACCTCTTCATTTTCATATAATTCTCTTACAATATCATACAAATGATAATTAGTTAAAGCACAAATAAGAGAATATACTGGAGTTTTACGAACATCATTAGAATTACTTTTTTCAATAAGTATATGTGTTGTTTTGAGAATACTAGAAAGCTTTTCTCTTGGACCATTCTTTTTTTTCTTAATAGGTTTTATTACATTAAATTTTATTTTTTTAATAATTTTTTGTAAATTAACAATCATTGTAATATACTCCTCAATTCAATATTTTGTATAAAAAACATTTCTTCTATATTAACTTTAGAGAAGAGATTCTAACTTTAATATTTATTATTTTTTATTGAAACTAAATATTATTAAAATTTCCAATATCAAATCCCCAAAAGAATAAATATTTATATTGAAATTGCTCTAAATCTTCATATTGATATTGTTGCTTTAGTAAATTTAAATATTCATAATCAGATTCATTTAAAAGTTCAATTATATCTAGAAAGTCTCTGTAATTTAAATATTCAATACGTTTTCTAGATATAACCTCTTCTAAAGTATCTCTGGTAAAGTGTTTAGAACATTCTAAACCTAATTTATACCATGATGAATTTATTAAATTAGCATCATTATTTTTATTACAAAAAGATATTATTTTTCCCACAACCACACCGCCTTAAATGTTACTTTTCATATCAATGCTATATGGAGATTTAATTAAACTATTTTTATCAAGCTTATTATACATATTTAATAGTGATTGCTTTAATAAGAATTCATCTATATTTTTGGTTATTGAAAAAGCCTCTTTATCACTAGTATATATATAATCAAAAAAAGGCTGAGCATATATTAATCTTATGGCAATTCTAAACTTAAATAAATTATAATCAAAATATCTTGCCACTATACCTATAATATAGCTTTTATTGTTAGTAATTAAATGAAATAATGATTCAAAACTTTGATTTTCATTAACTACTAACAAATTAATTTCTGGAACATAAAATAAGCCTTCTTTGCAGCTACTTATATTAACATAAGAATAGTTACTTTTGAAATAATTGTATGCATCTATTTTATCAGATATATAATTACTTTCATCATTGTTTTCAATAAAACTATATAGATTGACATCTGAAGAGGAATTATCATATATATAACTAATTAAATTTTTATAGGTTATATCACAAAGATGATAACTATATATATCTATTAAATTATAAGATATCATTTTATCAAAAAGTGAAATATCTCCTTCCCAATTGTTATCATTTCTATTAAACAAGCCTTTTGAAACAGTTAAATTCTCAAATATTTTATTATCTAATGTATTATCTTTAAATTTAAACATACTTTAGTTATCTTATTCTCCTTTCATAAGTTTATAAATGCTTTATTATATTTTCATAATCTAACTTAGATATAAGTTCCTTCTCCAATAATTCATTTAACCATTTCTTTTTGTTAATTTCAACTAAATTTCGTCCCATTTTGTCTAGCTCTTGAAATCTTGCATTATAGACTCTTTCTCTTTTTTTTAAGTACTCATTATTCTCCTCAATTTGCTTATTTAAAAGAGAACTTTCATAATTTAATTTATTTTTAATTCTGTCTATTTCTAACCTCTTTGCAGTTAAGGCTTTAGTATTATCTTCAGATAATTCATTGTTTATAGTTGCTTGTCTCCCTACTTGCTTAAGTAAATTTTCAACTTTTTTTTCCTTTTCTATAGCCCTAACAAGTCTTTCTTTATCAGCTTCTTCTCTTTTTGAAAAACTTTTTGATTTTTGTTCTAAATCCCAAATTAATCGTTCTACCTTTTTTAATTCTTCTTCTTTTCTTTTTAATTCAGCCTCAATTTTTAATATTTTCTCTATTTTGGCTATAGTATTATTATTAAATCCATTATTTATTAAAAATTTTCTAGGATAATTATACAATACACCGTCTCTAAATATTTTATCATCTATAAAATCATTTTGTATTAGTGATGGTATTTTAATTTCTAATATATTATCATATCTTTTTTCTAACTTTGATAGTTTATCCTGGTCAACTTCATGCTTAAAAAATATTTCGATTCCTAACTCTTCATCATTTTCATTTATAGCAAACAAATCTAAAATAGTATCCCTCTCTTTATATTCAAGTTCTACAATCTTTAATTTAGCAATATTATTTCTATCTATCCTTAAAACTCTTTCCTCATATATTATTTGTTTAGCATATTTGTGAATTGGGCTTTCTCCTCCAGGTATACTTAGTCCATAGTCACAAAGACTTTTAGATTCATGTGCAAAGTGCCATATATTTTTTTCTCCCATTCTTGCAATTAAATCCGCTCCACATTTTAAGCATTTACAACCACAGCGTTTACCATTTTCTCGAAAATCCAAGCTATTAATATGTACTATTTTATTATTTTTTAGACCAACAGGATTAAGCAAATTTTACCCCACCTTTTAAGCATTTTTCTATACTTATAATATTATCTTAAACCATTCTTATCTGCAAATGTTATCAAAAGAAATTTTATAATTTATTTAAAAGTAGTTATTGTATAGCATTTTAAATGCTATAATGATGTTATATATATTTTTTTATGGATATTTATATAAATATCAGTATGTAATAAAAACCTTAAAGGTTATATTTAGGAGGTAATAAAATGAACAAAAAGATTAATAGAAAAAAAAGAAATATTTTTTATGTTATTTGTAATCCAGAGGATTTAAATGAAGATGTTTATATACACCTTCAGCTAAGAGAAGGCTCTCTTAGAGCAAGATATTCAGCTAAATATTGTTATAGGGGTACCAATGATGTAACAAGGACTGAAGATGGCATAGGTGACTGTGCATATTATTCATATAATAATACTAAAGTATGGTATATAACGGTAGGTAATTTAGGTTTGCATAAAATAATCCTAAGAAAAGGTAATTATATGATAGATATAAGAATACAGGAAGCAACATATAAAACCTATGATTTAAAATTAATTAAAGGTTATAAAAACAAATTTATAATAGCTTAATAGTATGTAAAAATAAAAAGATTGAGGTTTTATATCTCAATCTTTTTGGATTTAAGTATAATTTAGGTAAATTGAGGAGGATTTTGATACATTTCTGTAGAATATATAATTTGGTAGGAAATAAATTTAATTATATTATTAACAGGAGATAAAAAATGGATATTAACTTTATGAAGACAATTACAAATACATGTCAAAAAGCAAAAGATGTTTATTCATTAATTATAATGAACAATTTAATGGATTTAAACACTTTAATGGATTTGAACAATTTAACAAGATCTATATTGAAACAGTATTCTAATTGCTTGACTAATAAAACAAGTGAGGATATTATAGCTGAAATAAATAAATATCTCATATTTGAAAATAGTGAAATAACTAAAGATAATTATTCAGAAAAATTTTATACAATACTTGGTAGGTTATATGATAGATTAAAATCATTAATAGAAGAAAAGGAATTATGGTATTTAATGTCTGTTTTATCAATGCTAGAATTGAATAGATATTTAGCAGCAGGAGTATATCTTTGGAGCAAAAAAGAAGAAATAAAAAGTGATAGTTGTTTGTTAATACTAATTATCAAATTTTTAGAAAATACTAACAATGTAATGGATGGAGAGACATTTTTATTTTTTGATGAATACTTCTCTGTTGATAAAAATGCTTTAGAATGTATCTTTCCTATAATATATAAGCAATATCATAATAATCATAACCTTATGAATAAAAAAAACTATTCAATTTCTGATATACAAATTGGTATGCTATTAGAGATATCAAAGGCTATATTAAAAATATTTGCTTTAATTGATGAATATAAAAAAGGAGCTTATAGAAATAAAAAATTAAAAATAGATTCTAATGGATATTTTATATACCCATCAATATCTAAAAAAGATAAAAGTGAATATTATGAATATGTCTTAAAAAATCACAATGAAATTGATTTAGATTTTATGCATGAAATTGACAAAGCAATTGAACCTCTTATTGGAATCAGTAGTAGTAATATTGAAAAGCTTATAAAATCATTACAATATTTTGATGGTGAATTTATTGTAGAAAAAAAAGAGAGTTTTATTGAAAAAATGGTTGAATGTTGCAACATAGATAAAAAAAGCTTAAATAAAATAATTAATTACATAACATATAAAGTACCACAAACTTATCTTGATGGGAAAACACATCTAGATGATAAAATAACCAGAAAAGGCTTGATTAATATAGAAAATATATTAATTATACCATTGAATTTACTTAGGGTTTGTTTAATAAATATTTATACAGATATTTCAAGCAATCAAATAGAAAATAAAACCATTAGAAAAAAATTAGAAAAAGCATTCTCAATAAATAATGAAAATTTTGAAAAAGAGATTTATAAAATGTGTAAAAATGAACTTGAATATAGCTATATTGCAAAAAATATACAACAAAAAGCTATTTCTTTTGCTAAAGATACAGTTGAACTTCCAGGTGAAATAGATATATTGCTTTTATATAAAGAAATACTTTTTGTAATAGAATGTAAGAATATTGCAACAAGAACAACAGTTGATACAATAAATAGTATGAGAAGAGAATTAGATAATTCTTATAAAACAACCTCATTTCAAACTAAACTTTTGAATAAAATAAAAGTACTTCACGAAAATATTAATATAGTTTCAAAATACATGGAAGTAAATGGTAATATAAAAGAAGTTACTGGCTGTATTGTAACAAGTGGATTTTATTTACAATCAAAGAGTAAAAATTCTTTATGTGATGTTGTAACAAAAGAAAAATTGATTGATTGGATAAAAAAGAAGTGTGAAAATAACAACTAGAAAGTTTAATATTTGTTCCATCTTCATTGTAAAACATTAATTTTTTTAATCTATAAAGTCTTACACCTAAACAGTAGTTAGAAGAAACTAAAATAAGAAGCTCTTAGTCAAAGAGCTTCTTATTTTATTAGAGTTATTGAAATGGAGAATCTTCATCTTGCACTTCTATTAGGTCCTCATCTATATATTCCTCTTCTTGAATAACATTAATATGAGTAATATCCATCGAAAATTCTCTATTAACAATTTCTTTTAATAGTTCTATCATTTTTGGTGTTTGCAATTTTTCTTTAGAAAAAACATACTCTTGTTTAAATTCAACTATTAAAGTATTTGAATTTTTACTAATATTTGCAGGCACTAAATAAGAATATAATTTCATATGTCTATTACATCTTAAATAATTAAGCAATGATAATTGATTTATAGTATCTGAAGAGGTGCTATTCAAAAAATTTGATTCATTGATATTGCTTTCAACGATATTTAGATTAATCAATTTACCCTTTATTTGCTCCATATCATTCCTTAAATCATTTATCCTGCTTAAAACTACTTCTTTGGATGTGTCATATTCCTTTTTACACATTTTAACTAATGCTAGTTCTAAATATAATCTAGCTTGTTTACTTACTTTAGAAAGTTGCTCACACTCCTGAAGAATTTTAATATTTCTCATTATATCCTCTATTCTTATATTACTTCCTTGTTGTTTTAATGTCTCTAGGTTGTCTAAAGACATATCAATAACCTCTTCTGGCTTATTTGATACCTTTAACATAAGTAAATTTCTAAAGTGCTTAGTTAATTCTTTAGTTAAAAGTAACATATCTTTACCTTCTTTAAAAATTCTATCCACAATAATCATTCCTTCAGTAATATTTTTTTTAATAATACTATCAGTAAGTTCCAATAAATTAATATTAGTAACTAAACCTAACATTTTTAATAATGCTGCATATTCAACATTTTTATTATCAGACATGGCCTGTGCTTGGTCTAATATACTAAGACAATCTCTCATAGCTCCATCAGATACTCTTGATATTAACTCAAGTGATTTATCTTCAATAACAATTCCTTCTTCATTGCTAATATATTTGAGTCTATTTATTAATTGTTCTATTCCTATTCTTTTAAAATCAAACTTTTGACATCTTGAAAGAATAGTTATAGGGAGTTTCTGAGGATCCGTTGTGGCCAATATAAATATTACATTTGAAGGTGGTTCTTCCAAAGTTTTTAGAAAAGCATTTACAGCCCCTAATGATAGCATATGAACTTCATCTAAAATATAGATTTTGTACTTGCTATTCTTTGGTGGATATTTTACCTCTTCTATTATATCTCTTATTTTATCTACTCCATTATTAGATGCTGCATCTAATTCAATAACATCTAATGAAGTATTTTTATCAATCTCCTTACAATTAGAACAGCAGTTACAAGGATTCCCATTTGTAGGATTAAGACAGTTAATTGCTTTGGCCATTACTTTTGCTGAAGTTGTTTTTCCTGTTCCTCTTGTCCCACATAAAAGATATGCATGAGCTATTCTATTATTAGCAATTTGATTTTTTAAAGTTATAGTTATATGCTCTTGACCTATAATATCATCAAATATTTTAGGCCTCCACTTTCTATAAAGTGATACTGTATGGTTTTCCATATTGTTTACCTCCTAAATATTAAAAAAATCCCTAGCAATGAAATTACTAGAGATACTTTTTTTATTACTTCCTGCCATATTAATGACCATTAAAATATATTTTTTTATAAATGTATTTTAATCTATATATTTAATTTAGTCAATTTATTTAATCACTAATGCTATAAATATCAATAAAAATGATAAACATGGCATATCAATATCAGATAATACTAAATAGGCATTATTATTTTCATAACATACATAATTTAGATGTGATCTAGTGCTAGTATAAATCATATAGTTTAATATTTGTAAATCTGTTGTATTATTTACTACACAATTTTGAACACATAGCACAGAACCTGATTCATTGTAATTATCATAAACATATTGATAGCAATCCCCAGCATACATTTCATTCACATAATCAATATCTACATTATCTTTGAATATGGTCCAAATATTAGTGAAATGCTTTTTAGAATTAGGTATAGACTTATACATCAATAAGTCTGGCATATCAATTATATCTACTTTTAAAGATTTAGAACTTAATATATCATATATTATATCTAGTACATCCATTGAATTAAAATTTTGAAAGTCATTTTCAAATTTATTTTCATACATATCTTCAACATTATCAATAAGTTCATATAAATCTTGTGTTAGTCCTTGTTTAAGTAAATAAGATTCAAAAATTTTCCTAAATCTTTTTAATTTACTTTCTTTATTAAGAAAAAAATCATCAAGAAATAAATTTAAATATATATTTATTGCTTTTTCATAAGAAAGCTTTTGTTTTTTTAATTTACTTATATCTGTTTTTTTTCTTCGCTTTACAAATTCATTAATAGAAATATCATTAAGTTCTTTATTATTTAATTCTAATAATAATATCAAATCTTTAGAACTTTTTTCAGATAATTTACTACTTGTTAAATACATCTTTTTCATTATATCTATATATTTATTAACATATGCAGATATGTTGTCTAATTCATTAAAAATATTTATTGCATCTTCAAAAGATAGCTCTTCTGAAATAAGTTTATTAAATTTTTGATTAACTTTTCTTTTTTTTAGCAAAATAAATCTTTCTAAATTAGATTTTGTTTTATTCAATTCATAATAATTCATATACTTGAACATATTTACCTCCTAAATACTAAACATTACTTATTAAATTTAGTAATGTCTTTTGTTACCTACTGTTATATCAAATAACCATTTAATACTTTAATACTTTAATAATTTAATAACATAATATCATATATTTATTTACTTTTCTATTTGTTTATTATATTCTTGAAGAGTATTAAAGGAACTGTTACATAAAAAGTTTCAAGTACAATATATAGTACATTTTATATATCTAAAATTCTATATATTGTTTGAACATTTACTAATGCGACAGTTCCTTTTAATACAAGACTTTATTAAATTAAAATGTTTTTTTATTTTTTATGATTAATTTTCTTAAAAATTTCTTTAATCCTTTGGGTGTATTTTCTTTTTTATCAATCATTCGTTCTCTAAGAGCTAAAAGAGATTTATCTAAGTTTTGAAAATGCTCTTTCAATTTTTCTTCATTTACAGTTATTTTATTTTGTAAAGATTCAGCTTGTAGTCCATTTGCCTTTATAAGTTCATTAATTTGTTTATCTTTCTCATTAATTTGTTTATCTTTCTCCTCTAATTGACTAATTATATAATTAATGAGTATAAATATTTCATTATTAGAGTATTCTTTATTCTTACTATTCATCTCTTTTATTTTTAAAAGGTCATATACTTTTATTCTAGGAAGCTTTTTTTTAATATCCCCCTTTATTAAATAAAATAAATTATTATTGATATATCTTATCCCATTTTTTATCACAATTTTATCTTCATAGTTTTTTATTTTATTATATATAGTTACTTTGCTTACATTTAGCTTTAATGCTACCTCTTCTACAGTAAATAATACTTCTTGCTCTTTACTAGTAACCATAAAATCCTCCTAAAAACTTTTACTATTAATTTAATTCTTTAAAATTTTAAAATAACCTTTTTTTTAATTAAATTTTTCTATGATTTAATACAATTAAATCATTATGTTAACCCATTATATATTCATTTAAAGAATATTAAACCAACTAATTTTACAATTATCAATATAAAAGTAGTCAAGCTTATAATAAAATTGTTATTTTTTAGGAATATTAAAATTTTTCTTCGCATATTATTTGATTTTGAATTAAACTTAATATTTCTTTTCTATTTTTAAGAATAATATCATAACCTAATTTAATAAATATTTTTTTTACTAAATTATACTCTTCTTTTGAAAGATTATTTATTGTGTATGATGTTTCTTGAGCCTTGAATTTTAAAGGTTCTATGATTGACTTTTCTTTATCTTTATATCTTTTAATTAAAAAAATTTGACTTTTTTCATCTATAATACCATTTTCAAATAATATACTTTCTATATTAAAATTTTTTGTGAGAACCTCTACAATAATCATCTAAAAAAAATTTGAATTTATATTCTTATCTATAACTTTCATCCCTTTAACTCCTAAATCTATAATTATTATATTTTTATTGGACTTTTCATATTTAAAACTTACTTATCATGATTCTACCATCATATATTTTAAAATTCCAATAAAAAACTATACTAATTATTATTTTTATATAAAAAATTTTTAGAAGAATATAATAAAAATATCTATTGAGGATCTCCTGCTAACTTTATTTCTTTATATAAAGTTTTTTTACCAATTGAAATGTAATAAAAAAATCGGATAGGAAACAACATATTTATTATAGCTACTACTAAAGTTAAAATTTCATAATTAGATATAGAAATAAAACTAAAGTTTACAAACATTGCAATAATAACATCCCTTATTAAAAGAGCTATTTTTTTTTCATAATCATTAATAATTTTTAATTGTTTTGTATTTAAAATGTCTAAATCTAATTTTTGCATTATTTCATCTAATAGTAACATTTTTACATCCACCTTTCTATTCTTAATTTTATAACTATTGGTTTAAAATAAAGTTTGAGTAAATTTTAAATGATACAATTTTATTATAAAATCACAACTAACATATATTATAGCATATTGTAAAATAAATAAAAAAGAAGAGGCTTAAAAAATTTTTTAAGGTTCTTTCTGAACTTTGGATATTTGATTGGCTTTTGATATTGCTTTATGCTATTTGCTACAAGCAATATCAAAATGCCAATTGTTGCGGAATATCCAAAAATGAGAGAGAACCTTTTTTTTTAAATACTCTTCCTTTTTTATTTTAGTTACTTACTATTTATTTTTTAAAAATATTTATGTTATCTAAATTATTGTATCGTGTAGGTTTAAAGTTAAAACGTTCAAATAAATAGGGATTGTTATTTTATTTCCATCTACTCCACCATAAGTATCACCTTTTAAATAAAGTATTTTATCTATCTTTCCCTTCTCATATGCCTTCATTACACTTTTCCCTGCATCTTTGCCTGTCTTAACTTCTATTCCATAAATATGCTCAGAATCTTTTAGTAAAAAATCTAGCTCATAATTTGCAAATGTTTCAAAATTAGTCATTAGTTTTTTATTTTTTAATACAATACAAACATAATTTTCATTTCTTATTCCCATAGAAATATCCTTATCTATTTCCATATTAATTAATAAATAATTTAATATTCCTAAGTCATTAAAATAAAACGATTATACTCTATATTCATTAAATCACAATCTACAGCTTTATCACAACCATATAAGGCATGATTAGATAATAACCGGCTTAATACGGCAGTATATTGTTTTTTGTTAAAATTTAAACTGCCTTCCCTATAATTTAACTTCTTAATTAACTCTTCTCCTGCATTATTATTTTGCATTCCTTTTTTCTCTCGTATTAGCAATCTTGCAAAATAATTAAATGCTGTTCTAATAAGAATTATATATTCTTCAGATTGTAAATATCTTGCTGACTCTTTTGCAAATATTAATAACAATTTATCATATAAATCATAAACTGTTCTCATATCTAGCTTTTAAAAAAGTATTTACCACCGCAGGATAACCACCAATGCTAATATAAGCATTGTAATATTCCTTTAATAAATCATACCTTTCTTTTGATGAATTTCCATATAAGTCTATAGTATCAAATAAATTTACTACATCCTTTCCTACTGCACCTAAAAACTCCCTAAATGATAGTGGATATATTGTAATAGTCTTGAAATCACCTGCTGACTCCCAAAAATCATTATTTAAAGATGTTCTTCCTAAATAACTTCCTGTTACTATAAATCTACAATACATTAAACGATTAAAACTTCGTATCTTATTATATACTAAGCTAGACTCTTGTATTTCATCTATTATAACAACTGTGTCTTTTGTATTAGTAAAAGTTTGGCTATACTTAGTTAATGTATTTAATAATAGTTTCTTTTCATCACCTATACTTATATGCTTATTTAAAATATCAATAAATACCTTACCTGTATCATCTGCTATATTTATATAAATTACATTCTTAAAATTTTCATTAGCAAACTTTGTTACTATATAAGTTTTTCCTACCTGCCTAGCCCCTTCTACAAGTAATACTAAATCACTATTGTTTTTCCAATTCAGAAAATCTTTATAGACATCCCTTTCTATATCCATATCCAAAACCTCCTTAAAGATGAAGTAAACTTTTCTTATAATTATATAATAATTAGTATGCTCAAGTTTTCCTTCACTCATTATTAGTTTCTTTTAAGGCAATGCTCACATAGCCTTTATTTTAGTTACCTACATTTTTTCTACATATTTATTAATCTTTTAAATGCTTCAAATTCTAACTCACAATCTACTAATGCAGAATGCCTTGTTTCAGGAATACATATATCTAAACTTTTTAGTATAGTATCAAGGTCTTGTTTTTCTAAAACAATTTTTCCCTCAATGTTTCGTATTAATGATAATTGCATAAGATCCAAACTTTTATAATCTATTAATGAACGATATTCTTTTATCTTCCATTCTTTAATAAAAAAATTTTCTAAGAAATTTCTATCAAATATTACATTTTGACCTAATACTATAAATTTATCATCAGATTTATTTTTTTCTAGAAACTGTATAATTTCCTCTGCAGCTTGTTTACTTTCTATCGCATCTTCATCATGCTCTAAGATATTAATTTTATTAGTTTTTAGTGCTTTGGGAGAGATGTAATAATCTTTATGTTTTATATTAATCTCTAATTTATCAATTATCTTTAAGTTCTCTATTACTAACATTCCTACCGATAATAATTGATGTTTTTCAGGATCTAATCCTGTTGTTTCTACATCAATAAGCACCATTTTTCTTTTCTTTAATTCCATGTTTATCATTCCTTCCTAACTTTTATAGTTATTAATAAAAATATCTCTAGTAGCATAGCCCCTAGAGATACATTATTTTTGTTACTTACTATCATACAAAAAATATATGACCTAACCTATCTTTTTATATTATTATAATGATATGCTATCATATTAATAAATAAGAATCAATATAAATTTTTAGCAAATATTCACAAGTCTAGATATATAATTATCTAATAATATTGTCTTATATATCCTCTACTTCAGCATTATCATTTGAGTCTATAACTATATCCATAATTACATCTTGAACTGGATACCATTTATTATTACATTTAACCATAGTAAGCCTATTCTCATCTGTTTTTGATTTGTTATTACCTGATATATTATATGTGTAAACTACACTATATATCTTTTCTACTTCACTTTCTTTTAAGCCTGTAATTTCATATATTTTATTTATAGCACTTTTATTTTTAGCTTTTTTCAAAAAATCTTCTTCTTTTTTTATACTAAATGTTATTTTGAAATTTTCTCCATAAATATTTTCTAATTTGTTCATTGCTTCTTTTGTAGCTTCTTTTAATATTTGAACTTCTTCAGCATCAAAAGCTAAATAAGTTTTTTCCATATATGAATAATAACCATCTAAATTTTCCTCTTCAATTGCATAAAAAATATTTTTAATTACTTCTTCATAAGCATGATCACTTTTATCGTTTTTTATTTTAAATCCAAATACCATTGCTAATACTATAACTAGTAATGCAATTATCATTATAACACCTGTTTTCTTTTTCATTTTTCTTCTCCATATTCTATTTAATATATTTTCCTAATTCTCTTAATAGGATAAATAATATACTTTGCTTCACCTAATATATCTTTAATTGGTACAAATCTTTCATCCCAATATCTAGCATCAAAAGATTTAGCTCTATTATCACCTAAAAAGAAAACACTTTCTTTTGGTACAATAACATCTAATATTATATCATCAGAACTTTTAGATGAAACATAATTTTCCTTTAGTTTATTACCATTTACTTCTATGCTAGTATTAGTTATTACAACATGGTCTCCCTCAATAGCTATACACCTTTTTATCATTAATATGTCTTTTTTAAAAACATATATTTTTCCTGGCTCTATATTAAAGTCTTTACTTACATAAACTCTGTCACCTATCTTTAATGTATTTGCCATGCTTTCAGAAGGAATATTTACTAATAGAAAATATTGTTCACTAAAAATTATTATGATTAAAGCTAATATTATTCCTATTATCATCTCTTTTTTGTATTTAAAGAAATTATTTAATTTAATTAACATAAAATCTCCTTAAAAATAACTAAAGTTTTAATTTAGTAAAAAGGCCTTTTCTTTTAATATTTTTGTCAGACTCTTGCATTGGATATACCCTAAAACTTAACTTTTTAATATCTTCAAATATATCTTTATTAATAGTAACTTTAGCTAATTCATATGAGTTAATTAAAATCTCCTGATTAAAAGGGATTGTAACTATACTACAATCACTCACATCAATTAATTTTCTATTTTCATTACTATCCATATGATTATCTATTACTTCTATATATGAATTTACAACAGTACTTGTTTTAAATGTTTTTTTAGATTCCATATACTTATTTATTATAAATTGTAACTTTTTAGTGTGATTAATTAACACTCCTCTCTTTATTAAATTATCAAATTTAGTTGAACACTCTTTAGCATTAAGTAATTCTTGTGATATAACTATGTTTAATTGATCTATTAAATGATATATCATGCCTATTTTATCAACATTCATATCTACATCTATCAGTACTATTTCACTATTACTTTTAGCTAAATCTAAAATTCTTAAAATATTTAAATACTCCAAATTCAAGTATTCTCCTGTTGGTGAAGAGGTATATAAATTACATTTTGAATTTATTTTATAAGGTCTATCTTCTCCATTTAATACATATTGATAAGGTTCCCACCTAAGATTACTTGAAAAAATATGTTTTTCAAAGAAATCTCTATTGTTACTTAAATCAATTATTGATACTTTTTTCTTACAATTTTCTGATAAAAACTTAGCTACTAATTCTATTATTGTTGTTGTACCTACATTAGCACTTCCTCCAACAAATGCTACTACTTTTTTATAATCAATTGTAGGTGTAACAGATTTAAATATCTCTATTTGGCGTTCTACTATCTTCTCAACTGGCACTTCTACAGTTTTTTCAATATATTTAGGGATCTCTTTTACAACCTCAACTTCTTTTATAACTTCTTTTTCCTTAGATAGTGCCTTATATTTCTCATTCTGAACTTCTAATAAAGCTTCTTGCTTAGTTTTCTCTTCTAATAATCGCTTATTTTCCTCTTCAATATGTTTCTTTTCTTCAGATAACCTTAATGCTTTAAGCCTTTCTTCCTCAATTAATCTTTCTTTTTCTTCTTGGATTCTTTTTTGTTCTAACTCAAATTGTTTAACCTTAGCTTTTTCTTCTTCTAATTTTCTTTTATTTTCTTCTTCAATACGTTGCTTTTCTTCAGATAACCTTAATGCTTTAAGTCTTTCTTCCTCAATTAATCTTTCTTTTTCTTCTTGGATTCTTTTTTGTTCTAACTCAAATTGTTTAACCTTAGCTTTTTCTTCTTCTAATTTTCTTTTATTTTCTTCTTCAATACGTTGCTTTTCTTCAGATAACCTTAATGCTTTAAGTCTTTCTTCCTCAATTAATCTTTCTTTTTCTTCTTGGATTCTTTTTTGTTCTAACTCAAATTGTTTAACCTTAGCTTTTTCTTCTTCTAATTTTCTTTTATTTTCTTCTTCAATACGTTGCTTTTCTTCAGATAACCTTAATGCTTTAAGTCTTTCTTCCTCAATTAATCTTTCTTTTTCTTCTTGGATTCTTTTTTGTTCTAACTCAAATTGTTTAACCTTAGCTTTTTCTTCTTCTAATTTTCTTTTATTTTCTTCTTCAATACGTTGCTTTTCTTCAGATAACCTTAATGCTTTAAGTCTTTCTTCCTGGATTCTTTTTTGTTCTAATTCAAATTGTTTAAGCTTAGCTCTTTCTTCTTCTAACTTTCTTTTATTTTCTTCCTCAATACGTTGCTTTTCTTCTGCTAACTTCCTTTTATTTTCTTCTTCTATTTGTGCTATTTTAAGTTTTTCCTCTTCAATTAATTTAGCATTTTCTTCATGAATCTTTTTCGTTTCTAGAGCAATTGCATTAAACTTCTCTTCTTCTAATTTCTTTTTATATTCATCTGCCCCTAATGATTTTTTCTTTTCATCATCAAGCATTTTTTTATATTTTTCAATCTCTTTATTATAATTCTCTTCTAAAGATTGTATCTTAGCATTAGTTTCTTTTTGCAATAATTTTTTTAATTCAATTTCTTTTTGGGAATATTCATCTTCTAACCTTACTTTTTCTTGAGATAATTCATCTAAATACTTTTTTTCTAATCTATCTTCATGTTCTTTTATTTTATTTGTAGCAAGAATTTCTAACTCTTGTTTATATTGTTTTAATTTCTTATTTTTCTCCCTATCTAACCTAGACTGCTCTTTTCTTCTTTCGCTTTCTTGTACTAGTTTCAATGCCTCAGCATTTTTAGAAATTAATTTACTTCTTTCCTCTTCTAATTTTTTTACATTCTCTTCCTCTAATTTTATTTTTATAGCCTCTATTTCTTTCTTTTTATCTAATTCTAACTTATTCTTAAAATCACTTAATTTTTCTTCATTTTCAATGTGAATTTTATTTTTTTCTTCTTGTAATTTATCTTCTAAATTCTTTTTTAGTTTTTCTTCTTCTTCTTGAAGATTTGAAATATTTAGTTCTTTTTTATCTATAATATTGCTACTTTCATTTTCATAAACAACTTCTATATCATCATAATTTTCCATAGTAAATATATATTTTTCTTCATCACTATCTATAGTTTCAATAACATCCTCTTTAATATTATCTTCTTCATCACTATCTATGGTTTCAATAATATCCTCTTTAATATTATCTTCTTCATCACTATCTATGGTTCCAATAATATCCTCTTTAATATTATCTTTTTCATCACTATCTATAGTTTCAATAATATCTTTTTTACCATTATCTTCTTTATCACTATCTATAGTTTCAACAACATCCTCTTTAATATTATCTTCTTCATCACTATCTATAGTTTCAATAATATTCTCTTCATTACTATCTATGGTTCCAATAGCAACATTTTTTTTAGATTTTTCTATTGTATCTTTATTAATTTTATTTTCAATACCTTCATAAGATTTATTTCTTCTAAATATAGATTCTAAAAATCCCTTCTTTTTTTTATGAGCCTTTTCTTTTGTTTTAATCATACTATTGCTTTTTTCATCTTTGACTTCATAGGATTTATCTTTCTTATCTATTTTTTCTATTTTTAAATAATTATATATATCACAATCATTATTATTCATTAAATTAATAACTGAAGAGGGTAATTGTTCGAATAAATAAATTAACTGCTCTTTTGAGTATGATGCCTTAGCAAGTTGATATAGCTCACATATATTATTTGAATCAGCCTCATAAAAAACTCCTAATGAATGATTTAGCATTTCAGGTTCAATAATATAATTATTACTTACATCATCTTCTATCCCATAATACTCTTGTGCTTCTTCTCTATTTCTTGGTCTTTCTATAAGTTCAGCAACATCTGGTACTCGTAAATCTTTAATAAAAATACAATCGTAATAACCTTTTTTGAATAAAGTTTTTGTTGTCTTTTCTAAGTTTGGAGTATCGCCTAATACTATTATTATTCTAGTATTAGGTCCTGCTTCTTTTAATAAATCAAGAAATTTTAAATTAAATGGTTCTGTTTCTAATAATTCATTTAATACTAATATATCAAATTGTTCATCACTATTCTCATAGAATGCTTGAAGTATTCCTTGATTATAATATTCTTTTTTATAATTAAAACTTTTACCATATAACTGTTTATATTTAGCTAAAATACTATTTTCAATTCTAACATCTGAATCTGTTGTTAATGCAAATAAAACTTTTTTTTCTTTCATAATTTTTTAATTTATTCCTCCTTTTTATATTAAAAATGAAATAATTAAAGGTGCTATATTTAAAAATATAAACGAAAGCACTCCTACTTTAACTAAAAAATCTCCTTGTTTTCTAATTGGGAGATTATTCTTACTAATTATTATTCTAGTTATACCTGCATAAATCATTAGCAAGCCTATAACTATTGAGTTACTCTTAAAAAATTCCATTATATTATAAACTACATCAAATAAGGTTATATCTTTAAGATAACTCTTATCTGTATTTAGCCATATTATAATTAGTGGGAGATTGATATAAATAAAAAATAGTAAAGAAATATTTTTTAGCATAAGAATAGCTTTTGAACGCTTCTCTATATACCTACTTCCCCATAAAGAAATATATAAAACTATTCCAACTAAAAATAGAGAATATATAAGTATAGCTGCAGTTCTTGTTTTAATAGCTATAGTAAATATTCCTTTTTGAAATTTTTTCAATAATTTCCTAGGACTAAATTCTATTTTTCCATTTGTATCTTTTATATTGTTATTGGCTGTTTCTAATGCAGAATTTAAAACATCTTCTGATAAAGATTCTAAAGGCTCTATTTCATTCATTTCATTACTGAGGTCATTTTCTTGTTGTTCTAATGTTTCTCTAAGATGTTCTCTATCATTTGCTAAAACATCAACAAACAATTGTAAAGAAAATAATATTGATATTAATAATATAATGCAATACTTAATAAAAATTTTCATATATCCTCTTCAATAAGAAATATCATTAAACTCTTACGAAAATTTTCACCACCTTTATACTTTTATTTTTCATAATATATTGTATCATATTTATTTGTATTTTAACTATATTTATTTAAAAAAGTAAGATAAAAAATATATATATTTTCATCTTACTTTTAGATAAATCTAATATTTGTACATTAATGTTCCATTCCAAAGACCTATTCCAACCTTCTTACCATTAATATTAATCTTTTTAACCTCTTCTAATTTTAATAAAAAATAATTCTTTTCTATTTTATTTAGTCCATTATTTTCTATTGCATCATCAAGAAATGTGTCATAAAAATCTTCTGCCCAATTATCAATATCATCTTCTCTTTTTTTTAGTTCGGATTCAAAACTTCTTAATGCAGCTTTTACTCCTTTGCCTTTAATTGTAGTTTTTAATAAAAATGTTGACATAAGACACCTCCAAGTTATATCTTTAATTTAAGTTTATGTTTTATTCATATTTTATGATAAAAACATAAATTGGTCAAGCGTTATTATTTACTCTTAGATTATGATAAAATCTAATTTAAAAATTTCTTCTTATATGTTACTTATATATATAACATATAATAAGGTCTTGATTTAAAATAAGCTTTGATTAAAATACTCTTGATAAAATGTCTGACTTTATAGAAATGATTCTTTGGAGTTTCATATAACTTTAATTCGAATCCTCAACAAGATGTCTTTTGATTGTTTTTACAAAGTTTAAAATTTATCTTCTTTTTTAAACTAGACAAAACTTAAATACTTTTCTATAATCAGTTTAAGATTAAAAGAGGAGAAAAACCATGTTAAAAAGTTACATTGAAATAGATAATAGATTATCACTATTAATAAAAAATGATACTAATATAAAAATATTAGCTGAAAAATTAAATACTTCACAATCTAATTTATACCATAAATTTAGTAGAGGTATTGTTTTTTATAAAGACTTATATAATATATTAATTTGTATTAATAAATCTTTAACCTTAAAAATTATTAATAAGGAATCTTCAGAAGAGGAATGTCTAGAAACCCCTGCTCCTGATGAATTAATATGTTTTATTAAAAGAAAATTAACAGATAAAAATTTAACTCAAACAGATTTATCGAAGTATTTAAATTTGTCCAAATCATCATTATCTCAAAAATTCTCTAGAGAATCTTTGAGAATTACTGATTTAGAAGCAATATTTAACTTTCTGAAATGTGATATTATGCTTATATTAAAATAGTCAGCTTTAAAGATTAAATAATTTTCGAGAAAAAATTCTCCATAAATGTAATAAATATGATATACTTATATTATGAAAAAAATTACAAGAAAACAAAAGAGAGAAAAAGAGTCAAAAATTAATTTTCTAGCTGAATTTATAAAAATTCAGAAACACTTTTTAGTGATTTCACAAAAAAATTAGGCTTGGTTAAAGAAGTTAGAAATACAAGCTATATTACATATGAGCCGGAAATATTACTGTTAACATAAATTTTTTTAAAAGCTATAAATAGCTTTAGTTTATCATTTTTTCAAAAATGAGCGAAAGATTATTTTCATAATATTCAGATGATTAAAAAGGATTTTGAAAAGTTTTTACTAAGTGTAAATAAATTTAATCTTTAACACTAAAAAATAGTTATTCTATTTGACAATTATGATTAATAAATATTATAATATTAATAAGAAAAAGCTTAGCGTTGGCAGACGCTAAGCTTATCCCAGAACATTTTTTTTGGGCTATTGGTTAATATTAATATTTAATTATGAAAAAAGCACTATTTTTTTGATGGGGTGCTTTTTTCAGTTGTCTTAATATCAATTTCTAATCCATGCTTAGAAAATTTAACATTCAATTTTACAGCCTTACTATTAGGACTTGTAACTCTGAATATTATAAAAACAACAATCGCAACAATTGCCAATATAGCTGTTGCTATAATACTATATTTATCCACCAATACCACCTCCCATGACTATATTCCAATAGCCACAAGTGGTTAAATGCACAAAACCACCGTACCCCATCAATACGGTTTAAAAATTCTTACCTTCATTTTTTGATAAAATTATAAATTATTTTATCTTCTATATAACGTCCCTCCTTTTAATAAAAAAATCTCCAGTAAGAAATTCCTACTAGAGATACTTTTTCCTTGTTACTTACTATTACACATAAATGTGTAATCTTATTAAATAAAAAACTTAACCATAATATTTTATCATTTATTTGAAAAAATTACAATAATTTTATTGTTACTACAGCTTTAAAGAGTAAATTTGTTTATGTTTATTAAAAATTTCTTTTTAAATATCT